>JAEEGF010997899.1_pt1 | contig 28899 bp, 21 predicted proteins | sample 9134171 | NCBI WGS metagenome assembly JAEEGF01 (sample SAMN16246542, study PRJNA631951) | gut metagenome | biome: gut microbiome; feature: rumen; material: AP-attached | host: Bos | place: Iran: Karaj | collected 2018-10 | reverse complement strand
CAATGGTATGGATTGCAGCCATGCTTGCCTGAAAACAAGTTTTCAGCAACCATGCCCACAACCCATACCGCACTACGTGCTGACAAAACTTAACAAAAAGTAGAACTTCGTTCTTCAAAAAACGCTTTGCTTAACAAAAAGCCATCCGGTTTGATTGCCATAGCACAACTGATAATGTGTTGTAAAACAATAAATAATAACTTCAGAAACTTGAGTTAATAGTTTATAGTTTAAAGTTTATAGTGGCCATGCGGATGATATATTTAATGAAGAATGATGAATGAAGAATCTTAAATTTCTTTTTTTATTCATGTTTTTCTTGCACAAAAATCAAAAAAAGAGTAATTTTGCATATCTTAATCCAATAGGGTGCAGAATTATTCCCTGACAATAATCAAACTACAATATTATGAAAATAATCATCCTTTTATGCCTGCTTTTAACAGCAGCTCTCAGCATGAATGCCCAGAAATCTGTCTGCGGTGTGGATTTCGGTACAAAATACGACAAAGCGGAAGCTATCCTGGAAAACATTTTCGGTACGAAAGCCGAAGATTCTAACAGCACTACTATTTATTATTACGATAAACAGTATAAAGATTATTCCTGGAATACACTTCGGTTTAATTTCCAACAACTTCAGACAGAAAGAATTTTCAACGAATGTACTTTAACAAAAAAATTCGACACACCTGAAGAAGCATCCGAATTCCTTGACCAATTGGTGAAAGACTTGCAGTCCAAATATGGAAATGTGACAAAATCGGATGTGAACCGACATGGTTTCAATGATTACTATGGCGGTAAAAACCCTTACGATGCAAGCCGGCGCGGTTTCATGATTTTCGCCATGAAACTAAGTTCCGGAAAATACGCAGTAAACATCAGCTTCGGCCCCTACAACATGGCTGTGACCCGCTGACGAGTCAGTTTTTTTTCAGATGGAGTTATATTTCCTGCGGAAATGGAGCTATTATTATTTACGATTTAACTATTTACCATTTACCATTTATTTTTGGAATTTGGATGGAATTAAAATTGCAATTGGAGTTAAATTTCTTGCAGAAAATGGAGTTAATTTCCTGCGGAAATGGGAGTTAACGAGCCTTCTGCTCGTGGAGAAATTTCTGTAAAAAAACATCTACCAAAGTAAATACACTTTTAACTATTCACTGTTCACTATTCACTCTTAAAGCTGCTTGTCGAAGAACTGCAGGATTTGCTCCTGCACCTGCCGCCCGCAGCTGTGAGGGATATCAAGCAGTTCGGTCTTGAGGTTTTCATCTTTCCCCAAGCGGCTCCAAACCGCATGCATGGTCTGGAAAGCGGACTCCACGCCCGGGACGGGAAACAGCTTGTCCTGCCTGCCGCTGATGAAGAGCATGGGCTTCGGTGCTGCCAGAGATGCGATATGAGGATAGTCGAGATACTGACGCAGCCCCGGCAGGCAGTTGGCGAATCCGCCGTTCTCCTTGCGTCCGTAGGCTGTGGACAGCTGCACGTCGGTGGTGACCATCCAGCAGACTGCCGCCCCCACTTTCACGCGGTCGGACAGTGCTGAGAGCATCCAGGCACGGTAGCCGCCCATGGAACAGCCGGCACACCCGATACGGTCTTTGTCCACGAACGGCAAGGTGGCAAGGAAGTCGGTGGAGGCGATGTCGTCGTAATGCATGAAACCACAGAGGTCGCGTCCCAGCATCATCATGTTGCCGGCGATGATGTCGTACTTGCTTCGGTCCACTCCCTCTTTCCTGCCCCGCTCTCCCCACATGGGCGCGTCGGCGGAGAAGCAGACATAACCATGACGGGCAAGGAAGTCGCCGAGATACTGCCCCTCATACAGACTGGCAGCCCAGGCGTCGGCATCCTCCATCACCTCCGCCTCCTCACCAAACGGGCGGATCATCTTCTCCTTGCCGATAAAGAGATGGGCACCGTGGTCGTGCAGCAGGTTGACAGCAGGGAACGGTCCCGGTCCGTCGGGCACGAGCACATAAGCCGTGATCCTGGCGTAGGCATTCACGTTGAACCGGATTTTCATCGCCTTATAGCCGTCGCGCTGCTCCTCTGCAACGACCTCCATATCGAACTTCTCTGCCGGTTTAGGCGGTGTCAGCATACATTCGAACACCTTCGCCCTTGCCCGCTTCTTCCATTTCGTGAACGACCGGACGCCGGAGTTCTCCCAGGCGAGCGGATAAGTGAGCTCCTGCTTGAGCTGATCCACATAAGTGGGGATTTCTGAAGCAAACTCATAGTTCGTGCGCTTCTGCGGTTTCTGCTGTGCGAAAGCCGTCAGAAAACAGCATGACGCAAAGATTAAAAAAATACGACGCATTTTGAAAAGGGGGGGGAATTTTTATTTGAAGCTATTATTATTTACGATTTAACTATTTACCATTTACAATTTATTTTTTGGAATTTGGAATTAATCTTTCAGATGGAGCTATTATTATTTACGATTTAACGATTTACGATTTACGATTTATTTTTGGAATTTGGATATTTAATCTTTCAGATGGAGCTATTATTATTTACGATTTAACGATTTACGATTTACTATTTATTTTTGGAATTTGGATGGAGTTAAATTTCTTGCAGAAATTGGAGTTAATGATTCTGCGGCTCGTGGACGGCAGGAATAAAAAACCTCCCGTTTGGGAGGCTTTTATTATCAGCAGACCATAGAGCCTGGTTTGACGTTATGCTCAAGGGTGGTGACAGCGAGTGAGCCGTCGAAATCCTCTGCAGAGAGAATCATGCCCTCGCTGACCAGCCCGTTCTTAAACTCACGCGGGGCGAGGTTGGCGATGAACAGCACCTGCTTGCCGACGAGCTGCTCGGGCTCGTAGTATTTGGCGATTCCGCTGACGATGGTCCGTTTCTCCAGTCCGTCGTCGATGAGGAATTTCAGAAGTTTGTTCATCTTCTTCACCTTCTCACATTCCAGCACCGTGCCGACACGGATGTCGAGCTTCTCGAAATCCTCGAAGGGGATGACCGGCTTAACCGGCTCTGCCTTTGCCGCTGCAGCCTCATTCGCACGGATGGTGGCAGCCAGCTTGTCTTTCTGATACTGCACCTCCTCATCCGTCACTTTCACGAATAGAAGGGCTGGATCCGCCAGCTGTTTGCCTGGCTTGAGCAGTTCATTGCTGCCGAGGTCCTCCCACTTGAACTCCGTCATGTTGATCATCTCACGGAGTTTACGGGATGAGAACGGGAGGAACGGCTCAAAGGCTATGGCGAGGTTGGCAGTGAGCTGCAACGAGATGTAGATGATGGTCTTCACACGCTCCGGGTCGGCCTTGATGACTTTCCAAGGCTCCTCGTCGGCGATATATTTGTTGCCGATACGCGCGAGGTTCATCGCCTCCTTCTGTGCCTCACGGAACTTGAAGTTGTCGAGCAGACGCTCCACCTCTTTCTTCACGTCGGCAAACTCGGCAAGCGTGGCTTTGTCGCTTTCGGTCAGCTCCCCACACTCGGGCACGATGCCATTATAGTATTTCTTTGTAAGTTGGAGCGCGCGGTTCACGAAATTGCCATATACCGCCACCAGCTCGTTGTTGACATGAGCCTGGAAGTCGGTCCACGTGAAGTCGTTGTCCTTTGTCTCGGGTGCGTTGGCGGTGAGCACATAGCGCAGCTCATCCTGCTTGCCAGGAAGATCCTCAAGATACTCATTGAGCCAGACGGCATAGTTACGGCTCGTGGAAATCTTGTCGCCCTCAAGGTTCAGGAACTCGTTTGCCGGCACGTTGTCAGGGAGGTTGTAGTCGCCGTGTGCCTTGAGCATGGATGGGAACACGATGCAATGGAACACGATGTTGTCCTTCCCGATGAAATGAATCAGCCTGGACTCCGGGTCCTGCCACCATTTCTGCCATGTGCCCCATTTGTCGGGTTGGGCATCGCACAGCTCCTTCGTGTTGGAGATATAACCGATAGGTGCGTCGAACCACACATAAAGAACCTTTCCCTCAGCCCCTTCCACCGGGACGGGTATTCCCCAGTCGAGGTCGCGTGTGACGGCACGCGGCTTCAGACCGGTGTCGAGCCACGACTTACACTGTCCATACACGTTCGGACGCCACTCCTTGTGCTGTCCGAGAATCCAGTCTTCCAGCCAGGGCTGATACTGGTCGAGCGGAAGATACCAGTGCTTGGTGGTCTTCTTCTCAAGCGGCTTGCCTGAATTCGCGTTATAGGGATTGATCAGCTCCTCTGGAGAGAGGGTCGCTCCACAAGCCTCACACTGGTCGCCGTAAGCACCCTTGCTGTGACAACGCGGACATTCACCGCGGATATTACGGTCGGTGAGGAAAAGGTTTTCGTCGGAGTCAAAAAACTCCGCCTTCTCAATCTCTATGAACTTACCTTCGTCGTAGAGCTTACGGAAGAAATCAGCTGCAAACTTATGATGGATGGCTGAAGTGGTTCGGCTATAAACATCAAAGGAAATTCCGAAATCCTCAAATGATTTCTTGATGATATTGTGGTAGCGGTCCACCACATCCTGCGGTGTGCATCCCTCTTTCTTTGCCCTGATCGTGACAGGCACTCCGTGCTCGTCGCTTCCGCCGACGAAAAGCACGTCCTCCCCTTTCAGGCGGAGGTAGCGCGCATAGATGTCTGCAGGCACATATACTCCTGCAAGGTGCCCGATATGGACTGGTCCGTTGGCGTAGGGCAATGCTGATGTGATTGTTGTTCTCTTGAATTTCTTTTCCATATTGTTGTCTGTTCTTTTTTTGCGTCTGCAAAGTTACAAAAAAACGAGAGCAGCACAAAGAAGAAACACAGTTTTTTCTTTGTATTTCCGAGTGAATTTTTTTTGGAGTTAAATTTCTTGCAGAAATTGGAGCTATTATTATTTACGATTTAACGATTTACGATTTACTATTTATTTTTTGGAATTTGGATATTTAATCTTTCAGATGGAGCTATTATTATTTACGATTTAACGATTTACGATTTACGATTTATTTTTTGGAATTTGGATGGAGTTAAAATTGCATTTGGAGTTATATCCCTGCGGGATGGAGCTATTATTATATACGATTTAACTATTTACCATTTACGATTTACGATTTATTTTTTGGAATTTGGATATTAAATCTTTCAGATGGAGCTATTATTATTTACGATTTAACGATTTATGATTTACGATTTATTTTTTGGAATTTGGATATTTAATCTTTCAGATGGAGCTATTATTATTTACGATTTAACGATTTACGATTTATTTTTGGAATTTGGATGGAGTTAAAATTGCATTTGGAGTTATATCCCTGCGGGATGGAGAGTTAACGAACCTGCGGCTCGTGGAGGACAGTTTTGCAGATGAAAATCTAATGGTGTAACCACTCTAAACAGTCCACACCCCCAGAGACATTATGTTTTCATGAACTTCAGAAACTAATATTCATCATCGTCTGGGGGTGGCATGGGGATAACGGGAGGATCCACACCATTATCATGTTCCTTCCATGCGGATGTGGTCATGCAGTTGATGACGGCAAGAGAGGCAGACGGGGCATTGTGTCCCGCACAATCGACTGGCGTAGCACGAGATATGGCCGTTTTTTTCACGATAACAAAAAGATGGGGGAAATCCCTATATGGTTTAGGGAAAAAAGCATCTCCATTTAGGATTTATCCTTAATTTATTTGGTCAGGTTGTCGTAATTTTGCACCAGATTTAGAAGACGAGATTATTTACGATTTATGAATTTACGATTTACGATTTTAGATTTATTTTTATCGAGACGCAGGAATTGAATACGAATAAGATTTTCAAGATTTTCAAGAAAAAGAGAATATCCGAGAGATTTATCAACGAATCATAAACTCTAAAACATAAACGACAATGAAAAGAATTCGTACATTATTCACAGCAGTTGCTCTCTTCTTTGCAACGCTGACAGTAAACGCCCAGCCAATGACCTACGAGGCTATGCGCATGAACGCGCGTTTCCTCACCGACCGTATGGCATACACACTGGGATTGAGCGCAGACCTGCTTGACGACCTGTACTACATCAACTACGACTACATCTGCGGTGTGAACGACTACCTCGACGATGTGGCGTTGGGACTGCGCTACGACGACTACTATGCAGTGCTTGCCGCACGCGACCTTGCCCTGCAGGCATTGCTCCCCTCTTACGTCTGGACGCGCCTGATGGCAATCGACTACTTCTACCGTCCGATTTCGTTCTATGGACACCGTTGGCGCTTCAGCATCTACGCTTACGACAACTACTACAACCACTGGTATTACAGCGCACCATGGGGGTGGGACCGCTATCGTGGAGGACACTTCTTCGGAGGAATGCATCCGGGACACGGGCATGGAGCACATTTCCGCAGCGGACACTTCGGTGAGCACGGACGTAGAGGAAATTTCGGTCCTGGCGGCGGCGGACGCGGCGGTGAGTTTGCACGCGGTGGCGGCAACCGAGGCGGCGGTGGCTACAGAGACGGACGCGGCGGTGGCAACCGTGGAGGTGACGGCTACAGAGACGGACGCGGCGGAGGAAGCCGGCCTGGCGGAGGAAACATAGGAGACAACCGCGGTGGCGGCACTCGTGGCGGCGGTACCCGTGGAGGTGACGGCTACAGAGACGGACGCGGAGGCGGAAGCCGGCCAGGAGGCAGCATCGACGGTAACCAGGGCGGAAGCAGCCGCAGAGACTATCACCTGAGAGGTGACCGCGGTGGAAGCTACAGCTCTGAAAGACCAGCTACCCGTAGCGGATTCAACAGCTCATACGACCGTGGTTCCGTATCAAGAAACAGTTCTTCCCGTTCTACTTTCGGAGGCAGCAGAAACAGCTACGGTGGTGGAAGAAGCAGTTTTGACAGCGGAAGAAGCAGTTTTGACAGCGGAAGAAGCAGCAGCATCGGAAGCGGAAGGAGCAGCTATGGAGAGAGCAGAAGCAGCAGAAGCTTCGGCAGCGAGAGAAGCAGCTTTGGAGGTAGCAGGAGCAGCAGCTTCGGTGGCGGAAGAAGCAGTTTTGGAGAAAGCAGGAGCAACGGTAGCTTCGGAGGCGGAAGGAGCAGCAGCTTCGGTGGCGGAAGAAGCAGCTCGCCAGCGGGCAGAAGTTCCTTCGGTGGAGGTGGCGGCCGCTCTGGTGGCAGCTTCGGAGGCGGACACAGCGGTGGCGGCCGTTCAGGTGGCGGCTTCAGTGGCGGCGGACGCTCTGGTGGCGGCGGTCATGGTGGCGGCTTCGGAGGCGGACGCGGCGGACGCAGATAAAAAGCCTTCCTATTTTAACAAAAACCATACCTTAACTTAAAGTAATAAAACCAATACCTTAACTTAAAGTAATAAACCCAATACCTTAACTATGAGTCAATAGGTGGCAGCTTTAAGGGTAGAGAGATGTTTTCAGAGATAACGACTTTTGGAGAAAACGAGTTTTTAAGTGAAAAGTGAATAGTGTATTTACTCAGAATACAGATAAAAAAGAAGGCAAGAACTATAAACTAAAAACTAAAAAACGAACATACTCTCTTTCTACATATTTTAATTTATTGGTTATGGGCAACCTCTCCTCGTGATGAAGGGAGGTTGCTGCTTATCTGTAAGAGCAAATCCTTATGGGAGTCTGTTATTCTTCTTGAAATACCCTCACATAGTCTATCTCATAGCGCATGGGGAAGGCGTCGATCTGCGGCTCACCTCCGTTGTCGCCACCGATAGCGAGGTTCAGCAAAATATAATGTGGCTGCTGAAAAGGATTGTCGTGTTTGCCGGGCAATCCATTGATGGTGTTGGATGTGTCGATATTGTTGAGCAGTTCTCCGTCCAAATAAATAGCAATATGGTTTTCATCCCAGTCCATCACCCATAAATGGAATTTTTCACTCCAGTAAGGGTCTTTCTCTAAAAAATGGGCATAAGGAATCCGTTTGGAGTTCCAGAGGGCATTGTAACGTCGGTCGCTTCCCCATGCTGCATTGGCAAGGATATGGGGGATTCCGTTCACATGATAGTACTCCATGACATCGATCTCTCCGTTCGACGGCCACTCCATCTCGTTGCCGAGAGTCCAGATGGCAGGCCAGGAGCCCATCACTGCCGGGATGCGTGCCCGAACCTCCATGTGTCCGTACTTGAACGAGAACTTACCCCGTGTGTTGATGCTCGCTGACGAATAGCGTGCAAACGGGCGGTTCCGCTGCCAGTTTCCGCTTCCCTCTTGATAACGGGGATTGGGAATAGAGTCAAGTCTGCCCTCAAGCACGAGAATACCGTCGAGCTTGTAGGCGTTCTGCGGCTGATACCACTGGTATTCATGGTTGCGGACAAATCCACGCTCATAATTCCAGCTTTGTTCATCGACGGATCCGTTCCCGTCAAACTCATCGTGCCATATCAGTTTCCACGACTGCTCGCTGTCTTTGGATGCTTCCTGTGCACCTGCTGTGCTCATGAAAAGCGACAGAAGCAAAAAAATAATGATTCGTGTCATAACTAATTCTCCAATGAATTATAAATAGGTAAATCGTAAATGAATTGATTCTTCGGCAAAGATAATGATTATTTTTGACTTCATCACCTCCAATTTAGAACAAATACAATGATATATGCCCTTATCACGTTAAAAAATATGAATAATAGCCATTTTATTTGGTGGATTAAAATAAAAAACACTAACTTTACAACCGAATTCATTACATTTATTCATTATTAATCAAAAAAATTAGAGAAATGAAAAAGTTATCAATTATCTTAGTAGCTCTCGTAGCTGTGTTTGCAGTAGCATGCAAGAAATCTTCTCCTGTTGACACCATCGTGAAAATGATGAACGACTACACCGAGAAAATCAGCAAGGCAGCCTCTTTGGAGGATGTTATGAAGATTGGTCAGGACATGGAAAAAGAGTATGGCGAGTTTGCAGAGAAAGCAGTAAAAGAGTATGGTGAAGACTTTCAGCCATCTGCTGACGAGCAGAAGCTCGTTGACGAGGCACAGGCTAAGTTTGAGGCTGCTATGCAAGAGGCTATGAAGAAGTTCACTCCTGCAGGTGAGGCTGAGGGCGAAGAGGCTGAAGGCGAAGAGGCTACTGCTGAGGAGGAGACTCCGGCTGAAGGCGAAGCAGAAGCTCCTGCAGAAGAGGCAGAGGCTCCAGCTGAAGGCGAATAATCATCTCTTTCGCAAAACGACTAAAGGAGGGTGTGGAATACCACATCCTCTTTTTTTATAACACAATTTATACGCCATATATCCCTTTGCTATTCGGACGCGACAAAATGTCCGTCGGGCGTGATTCCCTCTGCCGACACACACATCATGGTGCAGGTGGAGTTGTTGTAGAATTCCACCGTGGCATTGCCTTTTTCGTCAGCCACGATATCAGGCTCCCACCAGAGTGTGCGACGGTAGTCGTCGGGTATGGGAGGAATGATGCTGTAGTCTTCGGTCTTGAATTTCGTCGGGACGTCGTAACCCTGGAAATAAGTGCGACGTCGGCCTTTCTTGCTTGCCGTACTGTAATAAGGGTGGGTGTAGAGATGTACAGTAACAAATTCGCTTTTGCTGCCCCCCTCCGGCACATTCACGTAGATGGACTTCACCTCATCCATGAATACAGGCGGAATCACGAAACGTGACCCCCCGATGCCATATTCCACAATTCCTGTATAACCAAACCAAGTATTATCGACATACCATGAGATGTTATGTCCTTTATACATGGCACTGCCATAGATAAAATAATTCTCATTCTCCTCAGGCCCATCAAAACCCACAATCGCCTTGCCGTCCATCCCGTTCAGATTATCGATGAGCCAGTCATACACGCAGGGATTCACCTCGCCACGGTCGGCATAGGCGTGTGAGATTCTGTCCGCGTCGAAATAGAGGTCTGCACGCAGCCGCCCGTTGTATTCATCCCTCATCCAACTGCGGTCCGGCTTGTAGTTTCTCCAATCTTTCTTGACTTTGATTACAGCGGTGGAGGTGACATACTCGTTTTTCCCTACACGTTGCATGGTCGCACGCTGTTTGTCCATTTGCAGGAAAGACACCAGATCGGTCTTCATTTCTAGTGATTGTGGGAACCTGCCGTTCTGCTCAGCCTCAACCGCGGTGACATAACGAGTTTCTGGCTCAAACTGCCGGTCGATCATCACCTCGAATGTCTTGAGCTTATCGTTTCTCGTTGTGACAATCTGCATGTTCCAGAGACTGTCGATGTCAGGAATCCTGAAAGCATAGAAGCCAGTGCTGTCGGTACGCGTTTCTCCATGGATGACCTGCCCTTTCCTGTTGAATATATACAGCCTCATGTTCACCTCCCTCACATCATGCTTCTTCTTCCATCTATTGAGCGATGGCTTCAGACGGCCATACACATAAAGCTGGTCCTCTATCTGCTGCGTACGTCTCCCTCTCCACGGCGACACATCCGCCATCACCTTCCAGTCGTACCGCCGCCATCCGTTAATAAGCATCAGCATGTCGGCAGCCCTTCGGTGCTCTTCGTCATCGCTCTCAAAAAAGTAATCGGGATTGGGAATGTATCCCCGTACATCAGACCCGAGCAGCATATATGTGTTGATGTTACCCGCTTTCCCGTTGACCAATCCTGCCGCATCCATGGCAGAGAAGGAAAAACGAGTGTTCGGAACCGTGTGGAGTTTCAGCCTGAGCTTGCTGCATGGGCGTAACGTGTCTTTGGGAATATCAACAAGGATAGAGTCTGTTCTGCTTGCTTTCGGACAGATAAAGAAAAGTCGCTCAGCATGTATATGCCCTCTGGTGTCGAAAAGGGTGAGCTGGTTGACACCGGGCTTGAGCTGGCTCCGTCGGAAGCAGATTTCGTTTTCCCCGTTCATCCTTAGTGTGTCGGTGAAATAGACATTGCCGTTGTTCATCATCGTAAACCCCATCAGCTTATCTTTCATGGCATCGGTTGACAACAACGAGGCTGTGACACCATCACTGTGAATGGCATCCATACGCATTACCACCCCCTCATCAAGCACATCGGGCATATCGAACTCCAACATCTTCTGGTCAGCGGTGGTCAGTTTCAGCGTGAGCTTCGTGTCTCCGGGGATGATGTCGAACACGCCTCTTCCGTCTTCACCGCTACTCACGATGGCAAGTGTGTTACCCGACTCATCGACCACTTCTCCCATTAACTCCTCTGGCTCATGTTCTTTGTTGAGCACAGTAAACGCAACCCGGCTCAGCAGCCCTCTCACCAGCTTACCGCCCTCAGGATAGAGGTTCACCTGATATCCTCTTCCTCTACGCCGTTTCTTTCTAACGGGGTCGAGCGTGGCGAGGGTGTCATCAGCTAAATCGCGCACGGGCAGCTGCTTGAAATAAGCAGAGGCATCGATTTCCGGATGGCTATAGTCACCCTCATTCCGCGGCTTCTTGAAAACTGGCAGGACCCGCGAGAACGCGGTCTCGTCACCGAAATTCAGCATATACCGCGTGTATGCCCTGACTTCGAAAAATCCCGTTCCGACAAGGCTGTCGAGGGGTATGGCACCGTGTGCCTCACCATGCTCGAGTTTCAGCTTGCATTTGTGTTGGACGAATCCGCTAGGGTTGAGCAAATCGACATAGAGCACTTTACTCAGGTCTGTCGGGCACGATTTGTCGGTTCGCACCACGTAAGCCTTGAAAAAGATTTTCTCACCCTTGAAGTATGCGGTGTTGTCGAAATGGACATACACCTTCTCCTGCGGATAGGAAGCCTGAAATATCTTGACATGCCTCATGCATGCCAACATATTAAACAAATCACTATCCTGTTCTGTCGATTGGCTGTAAACACCAAAAGAAGGAATCAGAAAGAGCAGAAAAAGGATGATATTTCTCATTATGTTAAGGTTTTTCGGTAATTAAGCAAAGTTACAAATTATCGGCAACAAAAACAAATAACTTGAGTTTCGGATTTAGATATTTTACAGGAATTACTCATGAATTAATTGATTTTTTTCTACAACGAATTTTCGAATTTTTCAAATGAACAATGCCAAACTTGTTTGAGTATTGTCATGAAAAAGAGAAAAACTGCGAAGCGAATTCATACGAATTTTCACTCTAAGTTTGCAGCACGAATTAATCACAAATAATATTTTGGTACTTCGGGATTTCGTGTGGAAATTGTATCGGACAAAAATCTGAAAGATTTAGAAGAATGGAGAATGAAAAATAAGACAAAAGTTGCAGAAAAAAGTCAAGGTGTGTCCAGCAGATTGCACACACCCTGATTTTTGTAAGTCTTACCGCTCAGTTTATTCCTCTTGCTTTTCTTCTTCTTTTGGCTGTTCGGTATTACCACCGACTGCATTTTCCAACATGGCTGCGGTGACCTCCTGCATCTTCGCTTCCAAATTTTCTGAGGCTTTTTCAAGTTTGGCAGCAGCCTCCTTGGCGGCACCAGATTCTCTCAGATTGCAAAAATCCTCGTTCTCACTGATTTTTTGTACTTCCTCAGCGAAGGCTTGCACATCTTCCATCGTTGTGGCATTCTCAAGTTTCGCCACAGCCTCATCAACGGCTTTCACGAACTCTTGCTCAATCTTCGGGTCGTTGGAGCAAGACACACAGAACACACAAATCAGGCCAATTAAAATAAAAGACAATTTTCTCATGTGGTTTTGAATAAAAAGTGATACAATCAGGTTGTCGAAAGCAAATTTACAACAATTATTTTTAGTAGCAAAAAAAAAATTTGTATTTTTGCAAAAACAACATGTTAAAACCATAAAACTAAACGATTATGCGGAATTATTTTTTGATGACTCTGATGCTGATGACGGCATTATGCGTGAACGCACAGAAGAAAGGAGAGTATCTTGCCTGTACGGGCAACAACGTGAATGTTCGTACCGGCCCGGGTCTGAAATACAGTGTGCAGACCCACTATGGCGACCAGAAGATTCAGCTGATGAAAGGTTTCGGCGTTGGTGACGGCTTTGTGGAATGTGAGCATGAGACAGGAAACTGTGTGCTCGTGTATGAGGGCAGGAAAGAAAATGGTTTCATGCTTGTAAGCTATCTGGGCGAGGGAACGAACATTCAGGGCTGGGTCTCCGCCCAATACCTTCGTAAGGTATGCCCATGGTGTGAAGGATATCCGAAGACTTACGACGACTGCGACAAAGAAAATCCTCGTCTGCTGAAAGTGTGCAAGCATTGTAAGGGAAGAGGATATTGATTCAACAAGAAGTGGAAAAAGAGTTACTCAAGGAAGCAAAGAGAAAAATGAACAATCGTGATACATATAAGCTGAGCTCTGAGTTTTTCCTGAAGTCTGTTGCAGGCGGTGTGCTAATTGGTTTCGGATGCATTGCCTTTATGATGTGTGATAACAAAGTAGTCGGTTCGTTCCTGTTCAGTCTCGGACTGCTGACAGTCATCATAACCCAGTCGAACCTCTATACAGGCAAGATCGGATATGCCAAAGCCGAGCTCAGGCATTGGTTTTTGTTTCTGCTGCCAGTATTACTCATCAACCTGCTCAGCATCGGGATAATCGGTGTGCTGTTCGGCAATTTCTCCGACCTGCCTATTGACACATCCGCTTTGCTCGCAAACAAATACAATGAAAGCATGATGGCGGCGCTGCTCCGCTCTTTCGGATGCGGAGTGATGATGTTCATTGCGGTGGAAGGGTACAAGAGGATATCCAACCCGCTGATTGTCATCATGCCGGTGATGTGCTTCATCCTCTGCGGATTCGACCACTGCATTGCCAACTATGGCTATATGGCGATGAACAACGATTTCTTCTGCCCACAACTCATCATGTGGATTATAGGAAATTCTATAGGTTCCATTATACTAAAATTCCTGACATTCAACAATGTTGTGAGCAATTCAAAAGACGGTGGATAAATTCGATGTGACGAAATAACACAGATTATTACTTAATTTAAATCAATAAAAAATGACAGAGTCAAAGAAAAACAGCAATCTGATTGCTATCATTACGATGTGTTTCATCTTTGCGATGATCAGTTTCGTAACCAATATGGGCGCACCATTTGGAAATGTATGGGGACAGCAGTTTCCATTTGCCAAAGCATGGGGTAATCTCATGAATTTTGCCGCTTATCTGTTCATGGGAATTCCCGCAGGTAAGATGCTGATTAAATATGGTTATAAGAAAACAGCGCTTATTGCATTAATCGTCGGTATAATCGGACTAGTCCTTCAATATCTGTCAAGCATTGTCGGCGACTCGATTACGGTGTTTGTTTATGAAAATTATGAGATTTCAGGATGGGTTAACGGTGTGAAAGAGACCACCACCCAGGATATTAACGTCACATTGAACCTGTTCATATATCTTATTGGCGCTTTCATCTGTGGTTTTTGCGTATGTATGCTGAACACCGTGGTCAACCCGATGCTTAACATCCTCGGAGGAGGCGGCAACCGTGGTAACCAATATATACAAATCGGGGGCACACTGAACTCACTGACTGCCACTTTAACGCCTCTGCTTGCAGGACTTCTCGTTGGGGAGGTTACTAAGGACACCAGCATGAGCGATGTCTCTCCGTTATTATTTATAGGTATAGGCGTGTTCGCCATCTCATATTTTATTATCCGCAGTGTCAACATTCCCGAGCCGAATCTCGGCAAGGAACAACTTAAATACGAAAAAAGTCCACTTGCATTCAGACATTGCTTACTCGGGGTGATAGCCATCTTCTTTTACGTCGGTATTGAGATTGGCATTCCGATGGAGCTGAATTTCTATATCACGGATTTCACGAAAGGTTCCGCCGCTATCGGAGGAATTTTGGCAGCCTCATACTGGATTATGATGTTGGTGGGACGTGCCAGCTCGAGTGCGCTTTCCGGCAAAATCTCAACCAGAACGCAGTTGACTTTTGTGTCCAGCCTAGCTATTATTCTATTATTGATCGGTATCTTTATGCCTGAGAGTTCAACTTTTAATGTAAGTGCTGAAGAAACAATTAACGGTGTGAAGCAGTCGGTTGAGAAGCCTATTCCGATTAAATGTATATTCATTGCCGCATGTGGTTTATGTACCTCCATCATGTGGGGCGGCATCTTTAATCTCTCGGTTGAAGGTCTTGGCAAATACACAGAAGCCGCTTCAGGCATTTTCATGACTTTAGTTGTCGGAGGCGGAATCATGCCGCTTATTCAAGACTCAATCGCCACTTCTACCGGATATATCAACAGTTACTGGCTTGTAATCGCCATGTTAGCATATATCCTCTTCTATGCCCTCATTGGCAGCAAGAACGTCAACAAAGACATACCTGTGGATTAAAGTTTGCGAAATCTTTTAAGCATTGTATATAGCAAAAATTGCAAAGTAGAGTTATCAAAACAGGCTTCACTGGCATCACACAACCTTGTGTATTTACAGAAATAAGTTGTATCTTTATGGAAATCATTTATTAAGTCTAACATAAAAAAGAAATCAGCAGTCAATTACCAAACAGATTAAGTCAAATAACATGAAACATTTATTGACATTACTCATTACCGTTCTCCTGCTGCCGACGACAATACGTGCGCAGAAAGAACGTGAGATTATCCCCGTAAACTGGAAGGAAATAAAAGAAGTTGCAGTTAAAGAACCGCAACGGATAAAGAATCTTGTGTCCAGGCTGTCGGCAGAAGAGACCGACACCACCATGACCAAAAACGAGCGTATCTTGGCTTATTATGGACAGTCGTACCTCACTCCTGACACCGAAACGGGAAAAGGACGGAATCTGGACGAGCTGATGAACCAAGGAAAGTTTGAGGAATGCCTTGCCGGAGCGAAAGAATTGCTAAAAACGAACCCCGTCAGTTTGAAAGCACTTTCCAATGCGACGTTCTCTATCGTCAGTATATTAAGAGGTTCTGATAATCCAGATGAGAACCGCCGCAAAGAGGGGCAGGTCTATTTCAAACGTATGGAAGCGATATTCAACACCATCTCCGCTACAGGCGACGGGTCGGAGAAGCACCCTTTCTCTGTGAACGCCGTCTCCGATGAATACCTGTTCATGCGTTATCACCTAAATCTATGGCAGATTGGGACACAGGTGCTGGAAGGCACTTGCGATGTCTTCGACTTGAATCAGAAAAGCGAATACTACACAAGTCCCAAAATTTACTTTGATGTCACTCGGGTGTTGGAGATTGAGTCAGACTTGTTTTAGATAAAATCCGACTTAATCAGGATGGTTTGATATTGCGGGGATGATGTTCGAGTATTTCCTTGCGAAGACGTGACGTGTCGGTGTGGAGATAGATTTCGGTGGTGCCTATTGACTCATGGCCGAGCATAGTCTGTATGGCACGGAGGTTGGCACCTCCTTCGAGGAGCGATGTAGCAAAGGAATGACGGAAAGTATGCGGACTGACAGTCTTCTGGATTCCCGCTTTTTCCACCAGTTCTTTGATGAAATGAAACACCATGATTCGTGATATGTTTTTCTTCCGCCGGCTGATAAACACATAGTCGGCATATTGAGCGGGTATGTCAATGGCATTGCGGTCGATAAACCACAGGCGAAGCTCCTTCACCGCCTTCCCTGATATTGGCACAAGACGCTGCTTCGACCCTTTTCCTTCCACACGGATAAAGCCCTCATCGAGATAAAGGTCGGAGAGTTTCAGACCACACAGCTCGCTAACACGCAGCCCGCAGCTAAACAACGTCTCGATGATAGCTCGGTTACGATGCCCTTCCGGTTGGGACAGATCGATCTGACTTTCGATAAGGTCGATTTCGTCAATGGTAAGCACGTCGGGCAAGCGTTTTGGTTTCTTTGGAAAGTCCAGCAGCTCCATAGGGTCGTTCTCCAGCTCTCCGCTCAGCACCATGAAATGATAGAACGAATGCACACCGGCAAGGATGCGGGCAAGCGATGTCGGATGTATGCCGATGTCAATGAGTGTGGCAGAAAACCGGTGAAAGTCCTCAAGCTGAACATGGTGTGGGTCAATATTCTCATCGTTGAGAAAAGAAAGGAATTTATTCAGGTCGCGCATATACGCGTCAAGCGTGTTGCCCGAATAACCCTTTTCCAGCTTGAGATATTGGTTGTAGCGGCGGAGAATCTTATCCATTATTTCAGAATTAAGAATTAATTAAGCAACAGTAAAAAAATAACTTAGTAAATTAAATGTCAGGCAATCATTCAAGATTTAAACTTATTTTTTTGCCTCTTTTCCAGCTGTTCATCGGTCATGATGCCCGCATCACTCCCTCTGCCCAACTGAAAAACAGCTCAAAAATCCAAGATAAATTTTCCCAACTTATTTTTTACTATTACTAAGGGATAAAGGTTAGAAACCAATAACTAAAAACTAAAAAAACTAAAAAACCAAAAAATCCCCGGACTCGCATGGTGAAGTCCGGGGATTTGATATTTTCAGTCGCGTTTCTTCGTCCACCAGCTGGTGTCGGTTTCTATCTTATACTTATAGATTTTAGCGAGCTGCATGTCGAAGATGAGCGTTGAATACGCAGGAACTGCTGCCTTATCGCTCTGAGAACCATATCCGATCTGATAGGGCACATAGATTTTCCAGCGGTCTCCCTCCACCATGTTCATGAGCGCGGTTCCCACTCCCACCACGGCTGTGTTGACACAGAGAAGTGAGGGAACATCGGTCTGGGGATTGAATTCAGAAGAGCTGTAGCTCTTGTCGAATACGTATCCCGACGGATGATTCGCAGACGGAATGAGCCTTCCCTCAAAGTGCACCCGGACAGAGTCGGCATATAGCGGTTTGTCTGTGCCATCACCGTTCTGTTTCTTCTGAACATAGATATAGTGCCTGTTCTCTCCGTTCATCGGATAATCGGCAGGAAGCGTGAACGCCTTCATGATGGTCCACGAACCGTCTCTGTTTGCTCTCGCCACAGAAGCAATGGAGTCGATGAAATGTTCGTTGCGTGACTGCCAGTTGTCGTATTCGCCAGCCTCCTCGCTCTCCTTGCATGATGTGGCTGCAAACGCAAGGAAAAGGGTCAGTGCCAGCATGGCGAACCAGTTGTGATATATTCTATTCATAGGTTCTGCTTTTGGAGACAAGAAGACGAGAAGACAAGAAGACAAGACGATGGTCTTTTTTTAGACAAGCAATCTTTTCGTGAATTCTTGTCCTTTCTCACTCTAAAATCTTATTGTTTAATTCAGTTTCTTCAGCAGGCTGGTGATAGTCACATTATCCTCAATGATTCCTCTGAGTTCAGAGATCTTCACGCGCTTCTGATCCATGGTGTCACGAAAACGGATTGTTACGGTGTCGTCTTTGAGTGTGTCGCCATCTACAGTCACGCAATAAGGAGTTCCGATGGCATCCTGACGACGATAGCGCTTGCCGATGGAGTCTTTTTCCTCATACTGGCAGTTGAAATGGAATTTCAGCTCGTCAATAATCTCACGGGCTTTCTCTGGCATTCCGTCTTTCTTCACAAGCGGGAGCACGGCGAGCTTCACAGGTGCGAGAGCTGCTGGCAGACGCAGCACAGTTCGGGTCTCTCCGTTCTCCAGCTTCTCCTCACAGTAGCTGTGGCAGATGATGCTGAGGAACATACGGTCCACACCAATGGATGTCTCGATGACATACGGGACATAACTCTCATTGGTTTGAGGATCGAAGTATTTGATATTCTTGCCTGAGTATTTCTCATGCTGCGAGAGGTCGAAGTTGGTGCGTGAGTGGATGCCTTCCACCTCCTTGAATCCAAACGGCATGCGGAACTCGATGTCGGTGGCAGCGTTAGCATAGTGTGCCAGCTTGTCGTGGTCATGGAAGCGGTAGTTCTCTGCGCCGAATCCCAGATTCTGGTGCCATTGCATGCGGGTCTCCTTCCACTTGGCGAACCAGTCGAGCTCAGTGCCGGGAGTCACGAAGAACTGCATCTCCATCTGCTCGAACTCCCTCATGCGGAAGATGAACTGACGAGCCACAATCTCGTTACGGAATGCCTTACCTATTTGAGCGATTCCGAACGGAATTTTCATGCGTCCGGTCTTCTGCACATTCAGGTAGTTGACGAAAATGCCCTGGGCGGTTTCCGGACGGAGGTAGATTTTCATCGAAGCGTCGGCAGAAGCGCCCATCTCTGTGGAGAACATGAGGTTGAACTGACGGACATCAGTCCAGTTTCTTGTTCCACTGATCGGGCATACGATTTCCTCGTCTATGATGATTTGCTTGAGCTCCTCAAGGTCTGGCCCCTGCATGGCTGCGGCATAACGCTCATGCAACGCTTCACGTTTGGCTTTGGTCTCAGCCACACGGGGAGAGGTGGCAAGATACTGCTGCTCGTCGAACGCATCACCGAAGCGCTTGCGGGCCTTAGCCACTTCCTTCTCTATCTTTTCGTCGTATTTAGCAATCTGGTCCTCGATGAGCACATCAGCGCGGTAGCGCTTCTTCGAGTCGCGGTTGTCGATAAGCGGGTCGTTGAACGCATCCACGTGGCCTGATGCCTTCCAGATGGTGGGGTGCATGAAAATTGCGGAGTCGATTCCGACAATGTTCTCGTGCATGAGCACCATGCTCTGCCACCAGTATTGCTTGATGTTGTTCTTCAGTTCCACGCCGTTCTGACCATAGTCGTAAACAGCGCCCAGTCCGTCGTAAATCTCGCTTGACGGGAACACAAAGCCGTATTCCTTGCAATGGGAGACCACTTTCTTGAAAATATCTTCCTGTGCCATTTATTTAATTATTAATTTATGTTCACAATAATTTGCAAAGTTAGTGATTTTTCCTGAGAAATCCGACAAAACACACATGAATTCAACGAATTTTCAATTTTTTAAAAATTTAGCTCTTGTTTAGCAACAGTAAAAAAAACTTAGTAAATATAATGTCAGGCAATCATTCAAGATTTAAACTTATCTTTTTGGCTCTTTTCCAGCTGTTCATCGGTCATGATGCCCGCATCACTCCCTCTGACCAACTGAAAAAAAACTCAAAAATCTAAGATAAATTTTTCCAACTTATTTTTTCACTATTACTTAGTTTAGAGTTGAGAGGTTTGAGTTTAGGACTTTCAGTTAATTCTTCATTTTTCATTCATCAATATTCATTCATTTCCACCTCCTGCCATAATATTGATAACCGCTACAACATCAGAGATATCGATTTCTGTGTCCTCGTTCACGTCGGCAGTTTCCTTAAATGTGGTTTCACCTGCCATGGTGTTGATGATGGCCACGACATCGGAGATATCGACCTTGCCGTCGCGGTTGACATCACCTCTCAGAATCTCGTGAGCCTCTTTATGACGGATGAGCTGAAGTTTCACCTCGGAGTTGAGCCCCGAGGGCACAAGCGACCATCCGGCGAAGCTGGTGGAGGAGCTGCCCACCTCTGAGCCTGTGATGACACTGAAGTTGATGTCCTCGAATATGCGCCACACCGTGCCATTACGGTCCAACTGGCTCACACGGTTGGCAGGCAGATTGGTGACATCTATGCGGATGGTGTTTTCCCCTTCCTGCAGGCGGGTGGTACAGTCCATTTCAAACGGAACGCTCCAGGCACAGCCGACATACTCCCCATTGACATAGACACGTGCCGACTCCCTCACATCGCCGAGGATGAGCTTAATGCGGTCGCCAGCCCAGAAATCAGCGGTGGTGGGCACCTGTTCGGCAGTCAGGGTGACGGTGGTCTCATAGCTGCCGGTTCCCATAAGTTGGGATGTTTTAGCGTCGAGCGTCTCCCAAGTCTGCAGTTTTCCCAGCTGATAGGTTTTAGAATAGTCGGAGTCATCGGCGAGCTTCGCCTTGTCGAACGTGAGTGTCCACGGCTCGGTGAGTGGTATGTCGGTGACAACATCGTGCGACCGGTCCATGTCGGGCTTTGGTCCACCTATACCCCCAAAAGCATCGTAGTCGTATGTCTGAAGGATGATCGACTCGCCTGACCGAAGGCTGAGGTACACGTTACCTACATCGTCGGTGAGTGCCTTGCGGATGGAACTGTCGAGCGGGTTGAAGAGTGCCGCTGTGGTGAAATCAACCGCGAGCGGGAAATAGCCGGTCACGTCGTCGGACGAGAGGTTGGTGATAAAATAATGATGTCCGCGGCTGTTGGAACGGCGTATATACCGTAGCCCCGCCTTGCGCATCTGCTCCGGTTTGCAGACAGCGTTGAACGTCGTCTCGTCCTTATCCACCGAAATGATGACCGCCCCCTGCTCCCTCAGCTCCTCAAGCTTGGCGGCAGTCGTCTCCGGCATATTGCTTGCCGTAGGAATCTGCAACGCCTTATAGCGGGCACCGCCCTCTGTGACGATAAGACCGTTCTCCACTGTCAGTTTCTGAATCATCTTGTCTGAGATGTAATCTGTGCCGTAGCCCATCTCGTCGAGCGCCATCGCCACGCGGTCGAGCGCGCCATACTGACTGGCGAACTCGGAGATGGCACAAAGGCGCAGTATGGTACTTCCGACCTGATGCCATGAGTTGTAGCAGGGGAAATAGAGCAGGATGTCGTTGTCGGGCTGCCCCATCTGCAGGAAACTCTGACAGCGGCTGACATAATTCATGAACTCAGGCGCGTCGGTCCAGATGGAGTTGGTGGGTGACATGTCAATGCTGGCATAGAACTTATATCCTGGCCATGGCGCCTGTTGCGGTGAGTAGGTGGTGCCGTGGAAGAACATACGGTTGACACCTGCAAGAAACATCAGATCCATCTCGGGCTTCATCTGCGACAGCGACGTGCGGAAATGCTCTGTGAACCAGGTGAATGTCTCGCTCGATGCCAGCGGTTTTCCGGTCACATGCGCCGCAGATGCCGCCAGTTTGAGCGTGGCGAAATCGCTGGAGTTTGTGTTGAAGAACCCCTGATCCTGTCTCAGGCCTTTGATGTCGAGTGGTGTGCGGCCGTAGCCCTCTATTTCAGGTATATCCACTGATGCGTAGGTGTCGAGCAGGTTCGACGGGGAGCCGTGCGACTGGTTTCGTGTGAGCACCCCGTGCCTGTGGGCGAACTCGGTCCAGGGCTTGACAAAGTTGTCGATATACATGTCTGCCATGGTTTCCCGGTAGTCAGAACGCACTCGGTTCTGCGGGTCGGGACCGAGGCGCAGCAACTCCTGCAGGTGGTTCTGGAGTTTATATCCCCTGCGCTTCTCAAACTCCTCAAAAAACTTTGGTGACCAGTCGGCGTTGAATATCTCATAAGAGTCGTTGAAGAAGGTGGTAGGATAAGGATTGCCGTTACGTTCAAACTCCCGCTCGAAATAAGCGATATAATGCTCCACCGCCTCTTTGTCGAGATGGTCGAGCACATAGCCGTCACCACCTGGCGCCGCACGCTTCACCATCTGGTTGGTGTGGCCGTTATACACAGCCACGATGCGCCAGCGGCCTGCTGCCGGGGGTGTCCAGTTAAGGGTGTTTCCGTCAGTATAAGCTGTGACATCGAGTGTGTCGGCACCTGCTATCCTCTGTGGAAACGCCATCACGCAGTTGAGCGTGCTGCCAGCAGAAGGGGAATACGACAGTTCCACTACAGGCGACTCATCCGATATGGTGGCATCGTTGACATAATACTCAAGTTTTCCAGCCGCTTCGGCTTTTGTCACCATCGGGCCGCCGAAAGGCCATCCAGTGCCCATATTCATGTCGATTTGTATGCCCTTCTCCGCTCCTATCTCCTCGGTTTTCTTGAGCATGTCCATCCACTGGGAGGAAAGGAACACGATGTTGACCGGGTCGGTCGATTTCCGGTATTTGGGCTGGATGCCGTAAATCGGAGTAATCTCAAGCGTGCCAATACCGGTACGTGCATATTCATCCATCAGGTATTCGAGGTTCTGCTCATCGACAGCCGACCCCAACCACCACCAACGTGCTCCGGGCTTTGTCTGGATGCTGGTCTCTGGCCATTGCGGACGTTGGGCACCAACCTCTGTCAGATAGAAAAATGCGCTGAACGCTAAAATTAGTAGTTTTGCTTTCATATTAGTCTGGTTTTTATTTGTCTAAGAGTAAAGGGACTTCCCCTTTTCATACGCAAAATTAATGAAAAAGAATGACTATGGCAAATAAAAGTGTAAAAAACCAAAACAAAAAAACTTATTTTCTAATCATTTTATAAATCCATTTTTTAACATTTTGAGCGATGTCTTCATTGCCAATGGCAAACAAAAGGGGGCTATAAAAATGTTTTTATATAGAAGCGACCATTAAAAACTAAAAAAAACAGCAAAAACTAAAAAAGGCAGGGTTCCTGCCCTGCCTTTTCTCAAAAAACGTCTGCGCTTATTGCTGTCCTGCCATGATATTGATAACTGCCACAACATCAGAGATGTCCACCTTGTCGTCGCCGTTCACATTGGCATTCGGCCAATCAGCGACGCCTGCCATCTGGTTGATAATCGCAACGACATCGGAGATATTCACCTCACCATCGCCATTCACATCACCCTTCATGCCTGCAGCCTTTCCAAGATAATAGAGACGCCAGGAACCTACCACCTCATAATCGTTGGCGTAGGTCTTATCCTTAATCAGACCGATACGTACTTTACCATCAGCAGGCACCTCGAACTGCAGTTTGTTCAGGTATTTACCCTCCTTAAACCAAGCCACCGTGGAAGTTGTCCCGTCGGGAGCATGACGACCGTCATCGTAGGTGTAGCAGTTCACGTCGAACGTCTCGGTGTCAGCATCGTCGATGAGGTTCTTCACTGGAGTTTCCTCCTTCTTGACGGATGTTTCGGCATACAGTGTAGTCAACTGTGTCTCCTCGCCGTTAGCTATTCGCTGGGCTTCCTCATCATAGTAACCGGCACGGTAGTAAGTCTGCACAGTCACCTCGTAGATGCCGGCTGGCAGTCCGCTCAAATCCTGATAGAGATGGAACGGTGCGCGGTTATAGCTCACTGTCCCCTGCTTGTAGCCGTTCATAGCAGTGGTTACCCAACCTTCAATCCAACCTTCGTCCTTGCTGCCACGGTCTTTGTCGAAGTCCGGGTTGACAATCAGTTCGGTACGGTCATTGTCACCAAGGAAATAGAGTTCCCATGCTCCCACCACCTCGTAGTCGTTGGCGTAGGTCTCGGTCTTGCTCAATCCGATTCGGGCCTTACCGTCCTCTCCTACCGTGAACTCAAGTTCGTTCAGGTATTTGCCCTGAGCAAACCACGCAACAGTGGATGTGGTTCCGTCGGGCGCATGACGGCCGTCATCGTAGGTATAGCAGTTCACCTCGAACGTCTCGTTGTCAGCATCGTCGATGAGGTTCTTCACCTTAGTCTCAGCTTTGCCGTCTGCTGTCTCGGCATAAAGAGTGGTCAGTTTGGTCTCCTCGCCGTTGGCGATCCGCTGTGCCTCCTCATCATAGTAGCCGGCACGGTAGTAGGTGTACACTTTCACGATGTACTTGCCTTTCGGCAGACCGCTCAAATCCTGATAAAGCTCAAATGGAGCGCGGTTGTAACTCACTGTTCCCTGCTTGTAGCCGTTCATGGCGGTGGTGGTCCAGCCCTCAATCCAGCCTTCGTCCTTGCTGCCACGGTCTTTGTCGAACATAGGGTTGATAAGCAGGTTGGTCACATCCTGCGGCTCGTCGCCTGCGTCGCCCAGCTTCACCGTCACGGTCATTTCCGCCAGCTCTTCAGCCTTGTCAGTAGCGGCGGCATTGTCATAAGAGCCGCTTTCATAGGCAGTCAAGGCCTCACTATACAGAGCGTTGGCATCATCAATCTTCGAATAAGAAGGATTCTCGTCGATGGCTGTCTTCAGGTTGTTGATAGCCTGCTGCAGTTTGGTGTAGGTGTCGGTACATGCTTTCACGTCCTCCATCGCGCTCTTCAGCGCCACGAGGGCATCATAAGCGTCGGCATCGGCGACTCCCTGTGCGGTGGTCAATGCCTCGGACAAGGCTGTCATTTCCGGATTGCCGCACTTGTTGTTCTGCAGTTCCTGTGCGTTTGGAATGGTGGTTGCTATCACCTCCTTCGTCACCTCCACGTTCTTGGCACGGAATGTGAGACGGAAGTCGGACCACACACCCCAGCATCCCTCATATCGCACGTCGGTTCGCAGACCGATCTTCAGCTTGCCGTCATAAACGATGCCATAGACTTTCTGCTGATAGCGTCCGTCCTTGAAAGCCTGTGCTGCTCCGTCAACATCGTTGGGGATGTATGTGCCGTCACCCAACTGATAGTCAGTGCTGTAAGCCAGTGCATCCGCGGCTCCGGACTCGATGGTGTTCATCTTCACTTCGTCGGAGTTCAGATAAACATAGGCTCGGAAGGTCTCATATTCGGGGGCACCATAATTGGCTGGACGATAGAAGTCATTGAGAGTCAGCTCATAAAGTCCGTTCTGCAGACCTTCAAGTTCCTGATATACATCGAACACGATGGAGTAAGCCTGACCGAGCTTGTAGTCGTCCGGTCCCATCGGCCACTCCGGAAGTCCCACCTTGCTCCAGCCGTCAAGCTCTGCGAAATGAGGGTTCTTCAGCAGGCCGGTGACATCGTCGCCGTCCTTCATACTGTTTGCCTGGGCGTTGTTGCGCAGTTGGGTCATATACTCAATCTCCGCAAGGATTGTAGCGGCATCGAGCGTACCGTTGTTCAGGAAATAAGCGGCAGAGCCATTAGGGAACTGTTCGCCTGGCTCGATGTCGTCTGCCTCAAGATACTCGGCAAGCATGTCCATCGCATCACCGGTGTAGGATGCACCGTAGTTGTCGAGGAATTCCTCTGCCTCCAGGTATTTCGCATAGAATTTCTCATAGGCAGAGCAACTTTCCACCTTCGCTTTCAAAGCACTGATATAGGCAGGATAAGCTGTCTTCATCGCATCAGCGTCTGTGGCTGCCACAAAGGCGGTGCGGGTGTCCTGATAGGTCTCGTCAACCGATTTCTCACAAAGGTCGAAGAAATCGGGTTGGTTCGCCAGTGTCTGCTCTTTCAGGTAGCTGATAGCATCAGCGCCTGTGCCGAGGAAATAAAGTCCAGCGTTGTCGAATCCAATCCAGCCAGCGCCTTTGGCCTTCAGGTTAATCCCCACTTGCAGGGTGCCTTCACCAACGAAGGTGACCACCTCGGTCTTGGCATCCAAAGACACATTGGTGGACTCGACCTTTTTCTCTGCATCGCCTGCGAACAAATAGGTGTCGCCGACCACATTTGCGAATGCCAATGCCTCAAAGCGATACACGCCGGCAGGAAGCTCATTGGCTGTCACGGAAATCACACCGGGACTCATCGGCTCCCAGTGCCAGTTCTCATAGTGGTTGCCAGTCTGTTCAAAGTCTGCGGCGTTATTGCCGTTCGATGCCTGCTTGTTCTGCGCATTCGTCGTTGAAGTCCACCCTTTCACGTCACCGTCGGTGAAGTCAGTGCCGTAACCCTGTGCGGCAAGTATCTCAACCGGATTGTCGAGCGACGCGTTGTCCAGTTTTGCCTGCTGGATGGCCTCATCGAGAATGCTCTTCTGATTGACCAGTACTTCTGTCTCAGTGGAGGTGTTGTTATAGGCATTCTTAGCATTCAACAGAGTAGCAGCGTCGACACCAGGCACGCTTTCTGCCTCCTCTATCGACTTCCCAAGCGCCATGGCGGCATCCCACTGTTTCCTGGCTGCAACATAATTTTCATAGACGTCGGGCATCACAAAATACCACTCGACGTTGGCAGCAGGTTCCACGTTCAAGTCTATCAGATAAAGTTTCGTGTCAGTCGGATTGGCATGGGCTCCCAAATAGCAGTCCTCATAGCCTCCGGTCTCCGAGAAGGTCTTGTTCTTATCCGAAAGACCGATACGATACGTTTTATCTGATTGGTTTATAAATGTCCATGCCTTGTCGTGATCATCGGTGGCTGGGTCTTTGTCAATCCACAGACCGTCGGGTGCCTCAACGTCAAGACAGAACGTGTTGCCGGCGTTCCATCCTTCCTCTATATAAGAAAAGATGAGATACGACTGGCCATCAAATGGCTGGTCGTTGAGTGTGTACTGCTGGATTGTTACCTTATAGCCGCGGGTTGTACTGAAACTGGCACGAGTCTCCCAGTCGTTTGCCCCAAGATAAAATCCTTCCACTCCGGAATTGTAAAGGTACAACGTCTGCCCTACCTGCATCGGCGTGCTGGCAGGAGCCGCCGGCTTCACCCATCCCTGAGCCGATGCGCCTAAGCTCAACAGCATGGCGCTCAAAAGAAAGTAGATTTTCTTTGTCATAGATTGTGAATTAGTTAATTGTTAATAAATAGATTAGTTATTATGTTATTCTTCAGTTAGTAACAAAAGAAAAATCAAGACAAAAATATTCCATTAACAGACAACACCCTCTCGGCTTGCTCAAAGCTCATTCATGGCAAAAGGCAGTAAGCGTCAGCAGTAGTCAAAACAATGTCAAAAAATCATCAAAAAATGTCAAGTAGTCTTCTAAAACAACGTCAAAAAAACTTTGTCCCGTTTGAATCTCCAAATTTACAATAATTCCTCCGTTTATACAAATTATATTCAAAAAATATTCTAAAAAACTGTATTCCCATCATTTTCTTTCTATTTTCAAATCATTTTGAGCAAAGTCTTCATTGCCGTATGGCAAACAAAAGGGGGCTATAAAAATGTTTTTATATAGAAGCGACCACTAAAAACTAAAAAAACAGCAAAAACTTTTGCTCTTTTCAAACATTATCACTAACTTTGCATTCACAAGGGGTATTAGCTCATCTGGCTAGAGCGTTTGACTGGCAGTCAAAAGGTGGCAGGTTCGAGTCCTGTATACTCCACAATAAGGTTTGTTAAAGGTCTGATTTTTAGATATTTGGCAAACCTTATATTTTTTTAAGCAAAGAAATTGCGCCACCTTTGCGCCACCTTAAAAAAAGTCCGTTGCTATCTTCAACAGACAACAACGGAAACGAACTTAAAAATTATCCACTGTTATGAGAAAAAAACAAATGGATTTTGCAAAATTAGTGAAAAATATCTGATTCAACAAATAATGAAAAGAGAATCTTTACTTTTGAGGCCCCTTATGATTAGTGTATAAACTACACTTATTTTTCGTTTATGGGAGAAAAAAGTGCTCAAAAATATAAAAATGCTTGTGACATCTTACTAATTGAGCACTCAAACGGAACATTCCTTTTGATTTATTATGATTCAGAGTCTTTTTCTTGTGGTCTTCCCGGTCTGGTTGCAAGTCGTTCCGAAAGGAAAATATCATACTGGTGCTCAGCTGAGCGATAAATATACTTTCTCCGAAAACCGACACCAACCGCCCACGTTGCAAGTTTATCCCTCCATCCCTCCGACCACTCGCCAAACCAAGTTTTAGCAAAGTAATTTATTAGTTCTTCTTCGGTAAAAGGGATTTTTGTTGCTCCGGGGTAAACTGACAATTCATCATAAAGACGATTGAAACGTCTGTGAACGTCCGGAACACCCAAAGAAAGCATCATTGAAATTTCGTCCGCATCAGGTCTTATATTTTGCTTTCTGCATATCATTTCATGATGGTTTTTAGATATTCAGATGCTTTCTGTTGTTCTTCTTCGTATCGCTTTCTTTCTTGCATATACTCATTGAATAGTCGGCGGGATTCTTCCTGTTCGGCTCGTTCTATTGCCTCCTGGGTTTCTTTAGCCTGTTTAAGTTCGTTAATTTGACTTTGTAGGCTTTCTATCTTTTGCATTAATTCTTCCATATTCTTATGCTTAAAATTGTGAATGATTAAATTATATTTTGCTCGGCTGCCAGTCGTAACCACTTATCACGGCTTTCTTCGTTGGCATCATCAATAATGATACTACCATTTGCCCACATTGCTTTTAAATCTTCCTGATTGCTCGTTATAAGACGTTCTAAGGCTATCTTGTGGCATCGGTGCTGTTTCTCCCATCTTCTCATCTCTCGCACATCAGA
>JAEEGF010433798.1_pt1 | contig 28908 bp, 25 predicted proteins | sample 9134171 | NCBI WGS metagenome assembly JAEEGF01 (sample SAMN16246542, study PRJNA631951) | gut metagenome | biome: gut microbiome; feature: rumen; material: AP-attached | host: Bos | place: Iran: Karaj | collected 2018-10 | reverse complement strand
TGGACAAAGGGCAAGAAGAGTAAGTTCGTTGACGAGAAATATATTGCCTGGAACGACGACGTAACCTACTACCGTTTGGAGCGCAAGAAGAATCGTGTGGTCATCTACGATGCCCACTCTGACGAGCGCGACAAGTATGCTACGAAGTTTAAGTTCAATCCTGACAACTACACCTACAGCATCAAGGAAGCCAAGGAGGGCTACTACATCACGCTGAAGGCGAAGAAGGGTGTCTCAGGTATCAAAGAGGCGCGTTGCCTGTTGGACAAGAAACAACGCTATCCTGTCAGCGTGCGCATCAAGGTGGGCATCTTCCATACCACCATCAAGATTAGCGACGTGAAGATTGGTGGCATCAGCGACGACCTGTTTAAGTTCCCACGCGACAGCTACCGTGACTGCGAATTCGATGACAGACGATAACGGCTTATTACCATCACGCCATCGGAATACCTAAAAAAGATGATTTTGTAATTCAGGTGATACACCTTTCATCAAAAATGTGTATCTTTGCCGCATGAAAAATCTAAAGATGTACGAGCCCAGCGACAAAATGGTGACGCTGATCAAGGACAACTGTAGTGTCCTCCAGGCACTCAGTTCCTTTGGCATTAGTCTTGGCTTTGGCGACAAGACCGTTAGTGAGACGTGTCAGATGAATGGCGTAGATACCTACACCTTCCTGGCGGTAGTAAACTACACCATCAACGGTAATGGTAGCTTTGAGAACGACGAACAAATAAGTGTTCCCACGCTGTTGCACTACCTGAAAGCCAGCCATGCGTACTATCTCGATTTCCAACTGCCTTTCATCCGTCGCGAACTACAGGAAAGCATCAATGAGGACGATGCATTAGGCATGCTCATCATGAGACTTTATGAGAATTACGCTCAGGAGATTCGTCGCCACATGAAGTACGAGGAGAAGACGCTTTTCCCCTATGTGGAATCTCTGCTCGAAGGTCGCCCCATGAACGACTATAACGTTGAGACGTTCTCCAAGCACCATGAGCAGACCGACCAGAAACTGCGCGAGCTGAAACTGATGATTATCAAGTACCTGCCTGCCGACAACAAGCACAACAACCAACTGACGGCAACGCTCTACGACATCTATAACAACGAGGAGTGGCTGCGACAGCATGCCGAGGTGGAGGACCAGATTTTCACACCAGCCATCAAGCGTCTTGAGCGGATGGTCAAGCAGGACGATGTGTCGAAGAACATCTCGTCGATGGTCTTCAAGGGTGGTCAGGACAACAGCGAAATCATCAGCGACCGCGAGCGCGACGTCATCATCGGTGTGGTGCAAGGTTTGCAGAACAAGGAGATTGCCGACCGTCTCTGCATCTCAGTCAATACCGTTATCACCCATCGTCGTAATATAGCCCGCAAGCTTCAGATTCATTCGCCTGCGGGCCTAACCATCTATGCCATCGTCAACGGCCTCGTCGACATCTCCAGCGTCAAACTGTAACATCCAGATATAACATTCTGGAAACCCAATTTTATATTTTCATAAAACTGCCCCACCAATCTCACGACTGATGGGGCAGAAATGTTAAAAAAAATACTAACTAACTTAAATTATCAACCTAAATCTTTATCTATGCAAAAAAACTATTCTTCTTCATCATAATCAAAACCACGGCTCAAAAATCATCATAGTCGCCGAGAGAGTCCTCCTCGGGATCGTCGAGAGATTCATCTTCGAAGTCAGTGTCAACGAACTCACGAGAAAGGATGGGATCGCCAAGCTGTAGTTCACCAGACAACGTGACAGAACCTGCAAGTATTTGTTGGTTGGCCTTGATTTCAACAACATTCACTATTGGATTAATATATGTCTTTTTCATTGTCTATTCTTTTTTATCAATAATTTGAGAATTGGAGAATTATCACTTAATCACGACTTTTTTCCCGTTGACAATATAGAGGCCTCTGGTAGGCTGTGCGATACGCTGTCCAGCAAGGTTATAATATTCACTTCTGCCATCAGCCATCTCACCTCTTACATCGGCTACGCCTGTACTCTCAGACTCGAAAGAGAGCTCGCGGGCAGCAATCGCCTCGTTGAATTCAAGGTAAGCCTTGCCGGCAGGAATCTCGCGTGCATCGGTAATCTTCTTGAAGCAGGCGACTCCACCCTCAACACTCAGGGCATACTTGGTCTTGCCACTCTCTGGGGATACTGAAGCTCCTGTACCAGCCTTCAGCAGATTGCTGGAAACATCGGTAGTACTGCTGTCAACGATGGGGATATTATATGGAGTAGATGCCGCACCCTTCAGCATCAGTCCTGTGCCTGCGGGGATAGTGCCTGTGACGGGTGAGAGAGTGACGACGCCAGCATCCTGACCAGTAATCGTGTAAGCCTCCAGACCCTCCTGAGCCTTCGAGAAGTCAAGTGCATAGTCGCTGCTGAACGTAGACCAGCCGTAGGCACTCATGATGGTGTTAATCTTTCCAATAGGGAAATTATAAGTGATGTGACTATGGTCAGTTGACAGATTAACTGAAATATTTTCCGTAGCAAAGTTGGGGAATGCAGCGGCATTGGGCTCTAACGTGTATTTCAAGGTAAACGGTGTACCATTGTCTGCTGGTGCATGAACTGCCGTAATTGTTACAACTCTTCCGCTACGTGCAATGGTCAGCGTGACATCTGCACCATCCATTTTGTTCAGGAAATCAGCACCATCAAAGGGATTATAGGACACCTCTTCGTTGGTTACCGGTGTCGTATCAGGATCAAGATCGGGGTTGTTCACCAGCAATGTTCCCCATCTGCCACCTCCAAGAACAATGTTAGCATAGTTGCCATTGTAAACCAATTCTATGCCGTAGTTATTGTAGCCATCTGACTTTGCGGAATAATTCGTAAAGTGCATGGTCAAAACGCTTTCAGGTTCAAGTGTCGTAACAGGTGAAGCAGCAAAGCCTCCAGTATTTCCAACCTCACCAATTGTTGCAGTTACAGCCTCAACATTTTCTGTGTCTGTTATGGCATCATCCGAAATAGTTATGACAGCATTATCAGCACAAAGGAAAGCCTTGACATCGCTGGTAGTACCAATCTCTGACACAAAATAGTGAGTATAAGAGGTGGCAGATTTCGTAACAGTTGTTTTTATGAACACCTGAGTGCCATAACGTTGGATGTCCATGACAGTAGTAGCATCTTTAATAAATGCCTGCCAATCAGTTTGTGACATGCTGCCTTTGGTATTCGTGTTGCTTACGACAGCACCTGCATTCCAATCGGTCTTAAACCAGGCAAAATCGGGAGAGCGGAACCACACATAGCTATTATTACCACCAAACTGTGGTACACTAACTTTGTTATCAGTAAGGCTAAACACATATCCAGCCCAATCACCAATATAGTCAGTCAATGTGAAAGTCAGCGTCAGCGTCTTGTTCGACGGAATTGTGTAAGCTGAAGTGTAGGAACCTGCATCAGCCCACCCCTTATCGGTGGCGCCAATCGTGGTGTCTGCCCATGCGGCAGCAGTCATGAAAAATCCTCCAAATAGGACGAGGAGTGATTTGAGTAAATAATGTTTCATAAATGTTTTATTTTTAGATGTTTGGTATTGTACAAGTAGTTTTGTTGCCGCAAAATTAGTGCATAAAACACTTGTCAAGGTGGATAAAAACATATAAATGGTGGACAAAAACGTGCCAATGCCCATCTATACTACATTTTCTAAATTTTGTCCACCACTTTGATTTAATTACCCGAAAACCAATAAAAAAGGTGTGCCCACACAGGGCACACCTTACACAAAAGGAACAGGACTTTTTGTATCTTTTGTTTGTCATAATCATTGTTAATATTTTGCCACAAAGGTAGCAACTATTCGTGATTTCCCTTATCTTTGCAAAGAAATTTTGTTAGAACAGAATATGATGAGACACATTATTTGTAATCTATTTGCTGTGGCATTGCTCCTGGCTTTGCCAATAGCCATTAATGCACAAAGCACAACGAAGGATACAACGACAATTCCGAAATGGCATAAAAAATTAAGTCCAGACTCAGTAGCAATTGAAGACATCAGGAAGGCGGCAGAAAACGGTGATGTTGATGCCCAATACGAACTTGGCTTTCGATATAATATTGGTAGCAGAGTTCCACAAGACTTTGACCAATGTGCCTATTGGTTTGAGAAAGCGGCTAAGCAAGGAGATGCTGTCTCCCAAATGATGTATGGAGTCTGCCTCTTCAATGGCCAAGGAGTTAAACAAGACTATGAAAAGGCTTTCTATTGGACTCGGAAATCTGCGGAACAGGGATATCCTACAGGCCAACTTGTCTTAGGTTATAACTATTTGAATGGTCACGGCGTAGAACGAGACGTAAAGCAGGCTGCCTATTGGTTCAAACAGGCTGCTGACCAAGGAAACCAACAAGCTAAAGATGAACTGGAAAAACTAGAAAAGAAATAGTTCTTCCAATCTCTGTTTCATAACTGAGGGTAAAGTTACGAATATTTTTTGACTACCTTCGCAGCAAAAAATGGCAGCATGGACTCATTTATTCAAATATTCAAGTATTCAACTAGGACAGGAAGGTTTTTGAAATAAACAAGCCAACTCGTCTGCCCCCACCCGATGGGGTTAGAAGTGGTATAGGTAAATTTTAAATTTTATACTAATATTAATATTATATATATTATAATATATATAATATATATAACACAAAAAAATGGAGAAATCAAAACCTTCCTGTCCTACTTGAATAGATGAATACTTGAATGTTTTGACTATTTGATGCAAAAAGGACAAAAGCGTCTGAAAATTGCGGCATAACTATGAAACAAAATTTTCTTAGTGCACAAGAAAGTGTTGCATAGTATTGGGCCTTTTTTTTATATAAAATTAATCATGAAAAGTTTGGTTATGCGCAAAAATAATAGTACCTTTGCAAAAACAATTTCAAAACCTATATTACAATGAACGCGAAACAAACCATTGAGGCCGGTAAGGCCATTCTGGGAATCGAATTCGGTTCCACACGTATCAAGGCCGTACTCATCGACCAGGAGAACAAACCCATTGCACAGGGCTCTTTTGAGTGGGAAAACCAACTCGTTGACGGACTCTGGACCTATAGTATCGACATTATCTGGAAGGGTCTGCAGGACTGCTACAGCGACCTGCGCAAGGACGTGAAGGCACAGTACGACTGCGAGATTGAGCAGTTGGCAGCCATTGGTTTCTCTGCTATGATGCACGGCTACATGGCCTTCAACGAGAAGCAGGAGATTCTGGTGCCTTTCCGCACATGGCGTAACACCAATACCGGCAAGGCTGCTGCAGAGCTCAGCGAGTTGTTCAACTACAACATTCCCCTGCGCTGGAGCATCTCGCACCTGTATGAGTGCATCCTGGAGGGCAACGAGCACGTGAAGGACATCAAGTTCCTGACCACGCTGGCTGGTTATGTGCACTGGCAGGTGACTGGCGAGTTCGTGCTGGGCGTAGGCGATGCATCGGGCATGATTCCCGTTGACCCCGCTACGAAGACCTACGATGCCAAGATGGTTGCTAAGTTCGACAAGATTCTGGCTGCGAAAGGTCTGCCTTATAAACTGCTCGACATCCTGCCCAAGTCGCTCGTTGCCGGCGAGAATGCTGGTGTGCTGACTGCCGAGGGTGCCAAGAAGCTGGACGTCAGCGGTCACCTGAAGGCTGGTGTTCCCGTTTGTCCTCCTGAGGGCGACGCTGGAACAGGTATGGTAGCCACCAACGCCGTGAAGCAGCGTACGGGTAACGTTTCAGCAGGTACCTCTTCGTTCTCGATGATTGTGCTGGAGAAGCCGCTCAGCAAGCCTTACGAGATGATTGACATGGTGACCACCCCTGACGGCAGTCTTGTGGCTATGGTTCATTGTAACAACTGTACCAGCGACATCAACGCCTGGGTGGGTCTGTTCAAGGAATACCAGCAGTTGCTGGGTGTGAAGGTCGACATGAACGAGCTCTACGGCAAGCTGTTCAACGAGGCCCTGAAGGGCGACACCGACTGTGGTGGTCTGATGGCCTACAACTACGTCTCTGGTGAGCCCGTCACTGGCCTTGCCGAGGGTCGTCCGATGTTTGTCCGCTCAGCCAACGACAAGTTCAATCTGGCCAACTTCATGCGTGCCCACCTGTATGGTGCCATCGGCGTGCTGAAGATTGGTAACGACATCCTGCTGAAGGAAGAGAAGATCAAGGTGGACCGCATTACTGGTCATGGTGGCTACTTCAAGACTGCAGGTGTAGGTCAGCGCATGCTGGCTGCCGCACTGAACTCGCCCATCAGCGTGATGGAGACTGCCGGAGAAGGCGGTGCCTGGGGTATTGCCCTGTTGGCTGGCTACCTGATTAACAAGAACGGAAAGAACCTGGCCGACTACCTGGAGGACGTTGTCTTCGCTGGCAACACGGGTGTGAGCATCGCACCTACTGCTGAGGATGTCGCAGGCTTCGAGAAGTATATCGAGAACTACAAGGCTTGTCTGCCCGTAGAGCAGGCTGCTGTAGACTGCAAGAAGTAAGTGGGAAGAACAGGAGACTATACCATCTCGGTGGTCATCGTGGTGCATGACCAAGCCGAGTTGCTGGAGCATAACCTGCCGCAGTTTCTGACTGTGGCAGGTGCTGCACAGGGTGAGGTCATCGTCGTTGACGACTCGTCGACAGACAGAACTCCCGACGTGCTGAAACAGCTGAAGGAAGAGAATCCCCACCTGTACACCACTTTCCTGCCCAAGAGCGTGCCCAACAATAGTCGTCTGCGCCTGGCTCTGAACATTGGCGTGAAGGCAGCCCTGGCAAACCGCGTGGTCTTTGCCGACATCCACCGCCCTCCCCTCTCTAACGAGTGGCTGACAGGACTGGAGGATGGCGAGGTGACTGCCGTCTATTGCCGACTGAAGCATGGTGCCCCAGAGGTGACCCATCAGCAGTTTGGCAACCTGGACGAAGCCGCCGACTTCGTGCTGAAAGCTGAGCGTCGCGATGGTGGCGGACACAAGGGACGCTGGTTCCGCATGCGCCGTGGCATGTATGACGCCATTGCCGTGAACAAAGACACGATATTCAATGCCATCATGCTCTTCGACCAGCGTCTGGGCATGAGCAAACGAATGCGACTGGGCATTGCCGTGTTCTTCAAAAACATGTTTTCATGAGGATACTACACTATTATGCCAGCAATGCCCCTGAGGCAATCTCAGCCTATGTCAAGACGTTGAGTGACGAGATGGGCAAGGATGCCGAGAACGAGTCGGTAACGAACGCGAAGGAGGCGCTCCAGTCGTTGCGCGACAGGCACTACGACCTGCTGCACATTCACGGTTGCTGGCAGTATGCGGCCAATCGCGTTGCCCGACGGGCCCTGCGGCTTGGCACGCGCTTGGTAGTAACACCCCACGGACAACTGGAGCCGTGGATCATGAAACAACGCTACTGGAAGGAGAAACTGCCCAAGCGACTGCTGTTCCAACGCAGCCTCATCCAGCAGGCTTATGCCGTCATCGTACAGGGTAAGATGGAAGAGGAATGTCTGGGCAAGTTGGGCTGGAACCGCAGGACGGTCATCATTCGTAACAGTCTGATAACCAACACCACCACGCCGCAGGAGATGGCACAGAAACAATGGCAGGTGTATCGCAAAATCATGGATAGCAACACGTGGGAACTGATGACCGACAGCACAAAGATTACCCTGCGCCAGTTGCTGAAAGTGGGCATTACGGGCGACGAGCGCTGGCTGGGTGAGTCCTATGTCACCATCAGCGACCACAACCAATGGCGCATGCTCTACTGCCATGTTCACCACGAACAGGTTGCTGAGACCGTTCGTCGCGGACTCCGCATATTGCACATGGATGCCCCCGACTTCGACATCCAGCAGATGCCCTGCTTCATGCCCGACGGCTACGAAGCTCCGAAAACCATTCAGGAAGCCATCGGCATGCAATATGCCACAGAGAACGACCGACTGATGGCTACGTTCCGTCACCTGCGCCGTCTGGCCATGCGTAAACGACTGACCCTGTCGCACCTGGTGGAATTGGATGCGGAATTGCGCAACCACGACACGGCCGAAGACCAGCTCTGCGATGCCCTGAAAGAACGCCATCTGTACAAGTTTGTTCAGCGTATCATGCAGTTGGCTTACGACCTGACGGGACTGGACGAGGGACACATGCCGATGCCCCCACTCGACGACCGTCTGACACGCCACATGAGGAAACACATTGATAACCACTTGAAGATATAAAAACACCTAAAGATAAGACTATGAAAGAACATTTCTCAGAAAACGACATGCACTATCTGCGACTGCTGGCTACCTCGTACCCAACGATAGCTGCCGCATCAACAGAGATTATCAATCTGGAGGCCATCCTCAACCTGCCCAAGGGCACGGAACACTTCCTGGCCGACCTGCACGGAGAGAGTGCCGCCTTCAAGCATGTCATCAAGAATGCCTCGGGAAACATTCGCCGTAAAGTCAGCGAGCTGTTTGCTGGCGACATTCGCGACAAGGAGCGTCGTGAGTTGTGTACCTTGATATATTATCCGGAAGAGAAACTGGAACTCATCAAGGCCGCCGAGGAGGAAGAAGACCTCGACGACTGGTACCATATCACGATCCATCGTCTGGTGGCTGTCTGTCGTGACGTGTCGTCGAAATATACACGCTCGAAGGTGCGCAAGTCGTTGCCTGAAGAGTTTGCCTATATCATCGAGGAACTGTTGCACGAGCGTACCGACGATAGCGACAAAGCCGCCTATGTCAGCGTCATCGTTGATACTATCATCTCGACAGGTCGTGCCGACGACTTCATCATCGCTCTGTGTAACGTCATCCAGCGCTTGGCCATCGACCAACTGCACATCCTGGGCGACATCTACGACCGTGGTCCTGGTGCACACATCATTCTGGACACCATGAAGCAATACCACTCATGGGACATCCAATGGGGCAACCACGACATGCTGTGGATGGGTGCCGGAGCAGGCAACAACGCTTGCATCTGCAACGTGCTGAGACTGTCGTTGCGCTATGCCAATCTGACTACCGTCGAGGAGGCTTACGGCATCAACCTCGTCCCACTAGCTACGTTCGCTATGGAGGTCTATGGCGACGACCCCTGCGAGGAGTTCATCCCCAAGCTGATGCCAGGCAACACGATGCAGGAAAAATATATCCGTCTGACAGCCCAGATGCACAAGGCCATCTCGATCATCCAGTTCAAGAAGGAGGCGCAGATTTTCAAGCGCCGTCCGGAATGGGGCATGCTGGACCGTTGTCTGCTTGACCATATCGACTACGAACGTGGCGTGCTGGTCATTGACGGCAAAGAGTATGAGATGCGCTCGAACAACTTCCCCACCATCGACCCGAAGAATCCCTGCGAGCTGACACCTGAGGAGAACCAACTGATGGAGCGTTTGCACCACTCGTTCAAGGCCAGCGAAAAACTGCAGAAACATATCAAGATGCTGCTCAGTCACGGTTGCATGTACACCATCTGCAACCAGAATCTGCTCTACCACGCTTCTGTTCCCCTGAACGACGATGGTTCGCTGAAAGAGGTGGAGCTGTATAAGGGCAAGTACTATAGCGGCAAGGACCTGATGCACCACATCGGCATGCTGGTGCGTGCGGCCTTTGAGAGCGATACGGAGAAGGAACTGCGACTCTATGCACGCGACTACTTCCTCTACCTGTGGTGCGGCAAGGACTCTCCCCTCTTCGACAAGTCAAAGATGGCCACGTTTGAGCGCTACTTCCTGACAGATAAGGCGATGTTCAAGGAGGAGAAAGGCAACTACTTCCGTCTGCGCGATTCGGAGGAGGTTGTTGACCGCATTCTCGATGCCTTTGGTGTAAAGGGCGAGAACCGTCACATCATCAACGGCCACGTTCCCGTTCACGCTTCGAAGGGCGAGAATCCTATCAAGGCGAATGGCAAGCTGATGGTGATTGATGGTGGTTTCTCACAGGCTTACCACTCAGAGACAGGTATTGCAGGCTATACGCTGGTTTACCACAGCAGAGGTTTCCAATTAGTTCAGCACGAACCATTTACGAGTGCATCGGAAGCCATCGAGAAAGGTACCGACATCAAGTCAACGACCCAATTGGTAGAGCTCTCAGCCCATCGCATGTTGGTGGCAGATACGGACAAGGGTGTTGAGTTGCGTAGTCAGATTGCCGACCTCCGTCAGTTGCTCTATGCCTATCGTCATGGTATCATCACCGAGGCAAAATGAAGCACAAAGTACTCATCGCCTTAGGGTCGAATACGCAACAAGAAGTGAACATCAAAGCAGCAACGGAAAAGCTGCTTGACCTATTAGCACCAGATGGCAGGACAACACCTGCCATTTGGACAGAACCCATCGGAATGCCACATAGCGACCGTTTCTTGAATAGTCTTGTAGCAGGCAGTACCACCTTGGAACTGGATGACCTTAATGCGCAACTCAAACAGATGGAGCGTGAAAGTGGACGGCGACCAGGTGCTTGTACACTTGATCTCGACGTGCTCAGCTATGATGGTGTGCACTATCACGAAAGCGACTGGCAGCGTGACTATATCCAAGAACTGTTACAGAAGTTATAAAAGCCCTTGATAATTTGTGTATTTCCATTTTTCTTCGTACCTTTGCAGCCGCAAATAATATAATAGGTATAAAGAAAAGATGATAACAGTCACAAATCTGGCTATCCAGTTTGGAAAAAAGACGTTGTACAAGGACGTCAATCTGAAGTTTACGAGTGGCAATATTTATGGAATTATCGGTGCCAATGGTGCCGGTAAGTCTACCCTGTTGCGTGCCATCAGCGGTGAGCTGGAGCCCAACAAGGGTTCTATTGAGATGCTCCCTGGCGAACGCATGTCGGTATTGGAGCAGGACCACTTCAAGTATGATGAGTTTACTGTCATGAACACGGTACTGATGGGACATCAGCCATTGTGGCAGAACATGAAAGAGCGTGAGGCGCTGTATGCAAAGGAGGAGATGACCGAGGAGGATGGCGTGCGTGCTGCCGACCTGGAAATGGCCTTTGCCGAGATGAACGGCTGGGAGGCTGAGAGCGAGGCTGCACAGTTGCTGCAGAACCTGGGCATCAAGGAGGATCAGCACTACGCCCAGATGTCGGATATCTCGAACAATGAGAAGGTTCGTGTGATGCTGGCCAAGGCGCTGTTCGGACACCCCGACAACCTGTTGCTCGACGAGCCTACCAACGACCTCGACCTGGACACCGTTCAATGGTTGGAGGAATATCTCTCGAACTTGGAACAATGCGTGCTCGTGGTCAGTCACGACCGTCACTTCCTGGATGCGGTATCTACCCAGACCGTGGACATCGACTTCGGTAAGGTAACATTATTCTCTGGTAACTACTCGTTCTGGTACGAGTCGTCACAGTTGGCTTTGCGTCAGGCTCAGAACCAGAAGATGAAGGCTGAGGAGAAGAAGAAGCAGTTGGAGGAGTTCATCCGCCGCTTCTCTGCCAACGTGGCCAAGTCTAAGCAGACGACATCACGCAAGAAGATGTTGGAGAAACTGAACGTCGAGGAAATCACACCCTCAACACGTAAATACCCTGGCATCATCTTCTCTATGGAGCGCGAGCCTGGCACACAGATTCTGGAAGTAGAAGGACTGAAGGCTCTTGATGCCGACGGAACGGTATTGTTCGACAATGTCAACTTCACCATCGAGAAGGGTCAGAAGACTGTCTTTTTGTCGCACAATCCCAAGGCTATGACAGCCCTCTTCGAAATTATCAACGGCAATCGCGAGGCCGATGCTGGTACTTACAAGTGGGGCGTCACTATCACCACAGCCTATCTCCCACTCGACAATACAGACTTCTTCAAGAGCGAGATGAACCTTGTAGACTGGCTCAGCCAATATGGCACGGGCAACGAGGTGATGATGAAATCGTTCCTGGGTCGCATGCTCTTCAAAGATGAGGACATCCAGAAGAAGGTCTGCGTGCTCTCAGGTGGTGAGAAGATGCGTTGTATGATTGCCCGCATGCAGCTGAAGAACGCTAACTGTCTGATTCTGGATACACCCACCAACCACTTGGACTTGGAGTCTATTCAGGCCTTCAACAACAACCTCATCTCGTTCAAGGGCAATATTCTGTTTGCCTCGCACGACCATGAGTTCATCAATACTGTTGCTGACCGCATCATCGAACTGACACCAAAGGGCACCATCGACAAGCTGATGACCTACGATGACTACATCTATGATGAGAGCATCAAGGAGAAGAAGGCAGAGCTGTACGCATAAGCTAATTGATAAATGATTATTGATTGGCACAGTATTTGCTAACGGGCTGTTAGGACAAAAATTCAAAACACTATGACAGAAGAAGAAATAAAGAACACACAAGAAGAGGAGCAGCAGGAGCCTGTGGTCGACGAGAGTGTGGCCAGCGATTCTGTCGCTGACACCGAAACAAGTGCAGAGGAACCTGCCGAGGAGCAAGACCCCTTGGAGGCCGCCAAAGCCGAAATCGAAGAGCTGAAGACCCAGATGCTCTATAAGACCGCTGAGTTTGACAACTATCGCAAACGCACTCTCAAGGAAAAGGCTGAGCTCATCCTGAACGGTGGCGAGAAGGCTGTTAGTGCCGTATTGCCCGTCATCGACGATATGGAGCGCGCCATCGAGAATGGTAACAAGACTGACGACCCCGCCGTACTCCGCGAGGGAATGGAACTGATATATAATAAGTTCATGAAAGCGCTGGAAGGTCTGGGTGTCAAGAAAATCGAGGCTGAAGATGCAGACTTCGACACAGACCTGCACGAAGCCGTAGCAATGGTTCCAGGCATGGGCGACGACAAGAAAGGCAAAGTCATCGACTGCTTGCAGACTGGTTATATGTTGAATGATAAAGTAATCCGCCACGCCAAAGTGGCAGTTGGACAATAATGGCACAAAAACGAGACTATTACGAGGTGCTTGGCGTCGATAAGAACGCCACAGAAGACCAGATAAAAAAGGCCTATCGCACCATAGCTATCAAATATCACCCAGACCGTAATCCGGGTAACAAGGAAGCTGAAGAGAAATTCAAGGAGGCTGCCGAGGCTTACGACGTGTTGCACGACCCGCAGAAGCGCCAGCAGTACGACACCTTTGGCTTCAATGGTCCTGGTGGTGCCGGTGGTTTCGATCCGTTTGGTGGAACATCCATGAATATGGATGATATCTTCTCCATGTTCGGCGATATCTTCGGAGGTCGTGCTGGTGGCTTTGGAGGTTTTGGCGGTGGTAGCCGTGGTCCTCAGAAGCATCGTGGCTCTGACCTGCGCCTGAAGGTGAAACTGTCGCTGGAGGAGATTGCCCATGGTGTCACCAAGAAGTTCAAGGTTCGCAAGGATATCACCTGTTCACATTGTCATGGCTCTGGCGCAGAGGCAGGCAGCACGAACGACCAATGTCCTACGTGCCATGGTTCAGGTGTCATCACTCACACAACGCAGAGCATCTTCGGTATGATGCAGACGCAGGGTGTTTGTCCCACGTGTGGCGGTGAAGGTACCGTCATCAAGAACAAGTGTCACGAGTGTGGCGGCTCAGGCGTTGTCAAGGGCGAAGAGGTGGTAGAAATCAAGATTCCTGCTGGCGTTGCCGAAGGTATGATAGTCAATGTACCAGGCAAAGGTAATGCCGGTCGTCACAAGGGTATCAACGGCGATATCCAGGTATTCATCGAGGAAGAGGAGAACGACACCTTTATCCGTGACAACAACGACCTGATATACAACCTGCTGCTCGACTTCCCAACGGCTGCGCTGGGTGGCGAGGTAGAAATACCAACCATCGAAGGCAACAAACTGAAGGTAAAGATGGAAGCTGGCACACAACCTGGCAAGACTTTGCGTCTGCGTGGAAAGGGTCTGCCTGCTGTTCAAGGTTATGGACGTGGCAATGGCGATTTGGTAGTCAATGTCAGCGTGTATGTACCCAAGACATTGAGCAAAGAAGAGAAAACTGCCATCGAACAGTTCCGCGGGAGTGACAACTTCAAGGGCGATGCAGCCACCAAACGTTCCATCTTCCAGAAGTTCAAGAATTATTTCAGTTAAGTATGTCGCTATGCCATAGCGACAAAACAGAACAATGACCTACCAAGAGACCTGCCACTATCTCTATAACCAGATTCCCATGTTCGAGCGACAGGGAAATGCTGGCTATAAAGAAGGGCTGAGCAATACCCTGGCGCTCGATGAGCACCTAGGACATCCACACCAGTCGTATGCCACCATTCATATTGCTGGCACCAACGGCAAGGGCTCTTGCTCACACTCCATAGCAGCCATCCTGCAGGAGTGTGGCTATAAGGTCGGCCTCTATACCTCACCCCACCTTGTTGATTTCCGCGAACGTATACGCGTGAATGGGCAACCCATCAGCGAGCGTTACGTCACAGAATTTGTGGAGCGAGAGCGTTCGTTCTTCGAACCCTTGCACCCTTCGTTTTTTGAGGTGACAACGGCGATGGCGTTCAAGTATTTCCAAGAACAGAACGTGGATATTGCTGTAGTTGAGGTAGGTCTGGGTGGACGTCTGGACTGCACCAATATCATCACGCCAATCTTATCGATTATCACCAACATCAGCTTTGACCACACCCAATTCCTTGGCAACACACTGGCACAGATAGCTGGCGAGAAGGCGGGTATCATTAAGAAAGGTGTTCCTGTCATCATTGGAGAGGCTAATTCGGAAACACGCCCTGTCTTCGAAGCAAAAGCTAAGGAGATGGACGCTCCTATTATCTTTGCCGAGGACAATCAGGAAGTAATCTCTGCTGAACCACAGCCAAATGGGGGCATGCTTTACCATACTGTCCATAGCAGTACTTTGCATGGCGACTTAGGAGGAGCTTATCAGCAGAAGAATATGAACACCATTCTGCAGGCAACCTATCAGTTGGGAAAGATTGGCTACCTTTGTATTTGTGAGAAGCCTGAGAACCAGAAGAAATGCCTCAATGAGCTGCAGCGTGCCATTGGGCATGTGGCAACCTTGACAGGACTGATGGGCCGCTGGCAAGTCGTTCAGCAGAATCCCAAAGTGGTATGTGATACAGGACACAACGTGGGTGGTTGGCAGTATCTCTCCAAGCAACTGCAACAGCAGAAATGCCGTCAGATGCACATCATCTTCGGCATGGTCAACGACAAAGACCTCGACAGCGTGCTTGAATTGTTGCCCAAGAAAGCCATTTTCTATTTTACCAAGGCCGACAACAAAAGAGCCATCAACGAGAGCGATTTACAGCTAAAGGCTGCCCAGCACGGACTCCTTGGCGAGTGCTACCCCACTGTTGCTGAAGCATATACGCAATGTATGAAGAATGCCCTGCGCGACGATTTTGTCTTTGTTGGTGGTAGCTCTTATGTTGTGGGCGATTTCCTTAAATTACTCAAATAGTCACGTTTTAACGTTTTTTTTCGCGCATCATTCGTCTTTCTCGTTTTTTTTCGGTAGCTTTGCACATAGTTTCATAACCTAAAAATATTTAGATATGGCAAACACAACTGAAAATGCGAATTTGTGTGGTCTGAAGAGAGAAAACTTCCAGACCACTATCAACGGTAAAAAGACCGACCTGTACATTCTCCGTAACCGTAAGGGCTATGAGGTAGCAATCTCTAACTATGGTGGAGCCATCATGGCTATCATGGTGCCCGACAAGGATGGTAACGTAGCTAACGTTATCCAGGGTCACGATAGTATTCAACAGCTTACTAGCGGCAACGAGCCTTACCTCTCAACGCTGATTGGTCGTTGGGGTAACCGTATCTGCAAGGGTCAGTTCATACTGAACGGCAAGGAATATCAGCTGGCGCTGAACGATGGTCCTAACCACTTGCATGGTGGTAAGAAGGGATTCAATGCCAAGGTATGGGAAGCTCGTCAGATGGGTCCTCGCTCGCTGGCTCTGCATCGCATCTCTTCTTATGGTGAAGAGGGTTACACAGGCGAGTTGGATGTTACCGTAGAGTACACCTTTACTGATGACAATGAGCTCATCATTGAATATCTGGCCACCACGAACAAGAAGACCATCGTCAACCTGACTCACCACGCCTTCTTCTCATTGGCAGGTACAGCAGATCCTACTCCCACTATCGAGGATCAGATTTGCGAAATTAATGCAGACTTCTATCTGCCTACCGATGAGACCGCCATTCCTACAGGTGAAATCCTGAAGGTTGCCGGTACTCCGTTCGACTTCCGTACTCCAAAGACTTTCGGTAAGGAGATTGAGGCTGATAACGAGCAGATTAAGTTCGGTCACGGATACGACCACAACTACGTGCTCAACAAGAAGGAAGAAGGTGAGCTATCATTTGCTGCCCGCATCACAGATCCGAAGAGTGGACGTACATTGGAGTGCTACACCACAGAGCCTGGCATGCAGCTCTATACTGCTAACTTCGCTACAGGTTACAAGGGCGCTAACGGTTGTACCTTCCCACGTCGTTCGGCAGTTTGTCTGGAGGCTCAGCACTTCCCCGACACACCTAACCGTCCTTACTTCCCCTCTGTTGTCCTTAATCCTGGTCAGCAGTATAAGCAGAAGACCATCTATCGTTTTGGTGTAACTAAATAAGAAAGGCCCATTAATCAATATGATGGACATAGAATTTGTAAGAACCCGTTTTATCAAACACTTTGACGGCAAGACCGGCAACGTCTACGCTTCTCCGGGACGCATCAACCTCATTGGCGAACATACCGACTACAATGGAGGTTATGTGTTCCCTGGAGCAGTAGATAAAGGCGTGATGGCTGAAATTCGTCCCAACGGTACTGAAGATACTGTCATGGCTTATGCCATTGACTTAAAAGACCGTGTAGATTTCAAACTCTCCGACCCCAAGGGTCCTCGCGCCTCATGGGCACGCTATATCTATGGTGTAGCCCTCGAGATGCGTAAGCTGGGAGCTGATGTCAAGGGTTTCAACATTGCCTTTGCCGGTGATGTACCCCTTGGTGCAGGCATGTCGTCTAGTGCAGCTATGGAGAGTTGCTTTGCCTTCGGACTGAACGATCTCTTTGGTGACAATAAGGTTAGCCAATGGGATATGGTACTGGCAGGACAGGCTACTGAGCATAACTACTGTGGTGTCAACTGCGGTATCATGGACCAGTTCGCCTCTGTATTCGGCAAAGCTGGCTGTCTTATGCGCCTTGACTGTCGCAGCCGTGAGTTCGAGTATTTCCCCTTCAAGCCTGATGGTTATCGTCTGGTATTGCTCGACTCTGTTGTCAAGCACCAGTTAGCAGGTTCACCCTATAACGACCGTCGCCGTTCGTGTGAGAACGTGGTCAAGCACATTGCAGCCAAACATCCGGAGGCAACATTCGAGACCTTGCGCGACTGTACTTGGGAGCAACTTGAAGAAGTTAAAGCAGACATCAGCGAAGAAGACTATCGTCGTGCAAAGTTCGTGCTTGGCGAGAAAGATCGTGTTCTCGGTGTCTGCGATGCCCTCAACGAAGGCGACTACGAACGTGTTGGTGAACTGATGTACCAGACCCACGAAGGCCTGTCAAAGGACTATGAGGTTAGCTGCGAAGAGCTTGACTTCCTCAACGATATCGCAAAAGAGAATGGTGTCACGGGCTCACGTATTATGGGTGGAGGATTTGGCGGTTGTACTATCAACTTGGTACGCAACGACCTGTACCTTCAGTTCGTTAACGATGCCAAGAAACGCTTCAGCGAGAAGTTTGGTCATGAGCCAAAAGTCTACGATGTCATCATTGGCGATGGGGCACGCAAACTTTGCTAATCAACAAGCATTATACACATAATAGAAAACCGACTGGAAACTATTAACAGTTCCAGTCGGTTTTTACTTTGTAGTGTCGAGGTGACAGGACTCGAACCTGCGACAGCCTGGTCCCAAACCAGGAACGCTACCAACTGCGCTACACCTCGTTGCCTTAAAAGGCGGGTGCAAAGGTACACATTTTCTTTGACACCCGCAAATTTTTTGGCAATTATTTACTTGATAATTCCTTGTTCTACGAAGATTTTCTTCAGCGCCTTGACAGAACGCTCTACCTGCTCCTCTGTATGGGTAGCCATTAGGGCATAGCGCACTAGGGTATCCTGAGGTGCACAAGCAGGAGGAATAACAGGATTGATGAATACGCCTGCCTTGAATGCAAGTGCAGTCACGAGGAAGGTCTTCTCGACGTCGCGAACATAGAGCGGAATGATGGGGCTCTCAGTATCACCAATCTCAAAACCTTCTTCAGCAAAGCGCTTCAGCGCATACTTGGTAACCTTCCACAAAGCCTCGATACGCTCGGGCTCCTTCTGCAAGATGTGCAGAGCCTCCATAGCAGCAGCAGTAGCAGCTGGCGTGTTAGAAGCAGAGAAGATGTAGGTGCGGCAAGTATGACGCAGGAAGTTAATCGTGTCAGAATCGGAAGCAATGAAACCACCAATAGAAGCCAAAGACTTAGAGAAGGTACCCATAATGAGGTCTACCTCGTCGGTCAGTCCGAAGTGGTCACAAACACCACGTCCATGATCACCGAAGACACCAATACCATGGGCCTCGTCGACCATGATAGAACAGTTATACTTATGCTTCAACTCAACAATTTCGGGGAGCTTGCAGAGGTCACCCTCCATAGAGAACACACCATCGACAACGATGAGCTTGATAGCATCGTGAGGCAACTTCTGAAGAACGCGCTCCAGATCCTGCATGTCATTGTGTTTGTAGTGCAATTGACGGGCAAACGACAGACGGCGTCCGTCAACAATAGAAGCGTGGTCACGGTCGTCGCAAATGATATAGTCGCCCTTGCCAACCACCATTGCCAACACACCCTGGTTTACTGAGAAACCAGTAGAGAAACACAGACAGTCATCCTTGCCAATAAACTCTGAAATCTCTTTTTCCAACTGTACGTGGATATCGAGTGTTCCATTGAGGAAACGGCTACCGGCACAACCGGATCCGTACTTATCAAGAGCAGCCTTGGCTGCATCAATGATGCGCTGATCACCAGTAAGTCCTGTGTAGGCATTAGATCCGAACATCAACACTTTGTGTCCGCCCATTTCAACCTCTGTTCCCTGCTTTCCCTCAATCGCGCGGAAATAGGGATAAACGTCAGCCTCCATATACTTCTGCGGCTCACGATAAAGCTTGTATCTTTCTTGTAATTGTCCCATATTTTATAGGTCTTGTAGCTATGCAAGCTACGGAATGTTAATTTCAGACTGCAAAGTTACACATTTTTATTCAATTCGTGCACAAAAAATAAGATATTTCTTCATTTTTACGATTTTTATCGTTATTATCGACTAAAATTCAACGATAATTTGTATATTTGCAGTGAAAATGGAAAGCAAAAAACGCATCATATTCATTATTAACCCCATTTCGGGAACAGAGAACAAGGACGAGATACCTCGACTGATTAGCGAGCATCTGGACCAACAGCGATTCGACTACGAAGTGCTGTTCACAGAATATGCTGGTCATGCTGCAGAGATAGCACAACAGTCGGCCGCCAAGGGTACAGATATCGTTGTGGCAGTAGGTGGCGACGGTACCATCAATGAGGTAGCCCGTTCGTTAGTACATACAGAGACTGCACTAGGCATCATTCCCTGTGGATCGGGCAACGGACTTGCGCGTCACCTGTGCATTCCTATCGATGCAGTAAAGGCTATTGAGCTGATTAACCATTGCCAAATAGAAGCATTCGATTATGGTGTCATTAACGACTTGCCCTTTTTCTGCACCTGCGGCATGGGCTTCGATGCGTTCATCTCGTTGAAATTTGCTGAAGCAGGCAAGCGCGGGCCCATCACCTATGTGGAGAATGTGCTGAAGGAGGGACTGAAATACCAGCCTGAAACGTACGAGATTGTCGACGAGAACGGTACGGTATACCACAAAGCTTTCCTCATAGCCTGTGCCAACGCCTCGCAATACGGCAATAACGCTTACATTGCTCCTGGTGCCACTATGCGCGACGGCATGATGGACGTCATCATCATGGAACCGTTCACGGCACTCGACGCGCCGCAAATAGCAGCCGACCTATTTATGAAGACGCTGCAGAACAACTCAAAAATCAAGACCTTCCGAGCCAAGAGCATCCGCATCCATCGCAACGAGCCTGGTGCCATTCACTACGACGGCGACCCTATTATGACCGGTACCGACGTTGACGTCCACATAGAGCATCTGGGCATCCGCATCCTCACCAACCCCGATGCTACGGAAGACACGTCCCCACCCAACCCTGTACTTAACGCCTTTAGCGACTTCTTTAATAATATAAATAATGTACGCGAGGACATCGGCAGTGGCATCGAGAAAGGCGGACGCAAAATTCAGGCCATCAACAAAGTGCTGTTAAGGAAACTGAGAAGCTGATAGGCAAAACCACGGAATTACGATACGATGCAGATATTAATCACGGTCATTATACTTCTTGGTGCATTGTGCTATGCTTCGTGGCGCATTTACCAAGCACTAAAGAGCGATGTGGACCCTTGTTCAGGCTGTGAATTGAAAAAAAACTGCCAAAAATTTGGTCAGTCCAAAAAAAAGTAGTACTTTTGCATCCGCTTAGAAGAAAAGGACTAAGTTATGGTGCCTTGGATGAGTGGCTTAGTCAACGGTCTGCAAAACCGTCTACGGCGGTTCGAATCCGCCAGGCACCTCAGAGTCGGAATCAAGATGGTTCCGACTTTTTATTTTGCACGTTTTCCTGTATATTTTCATTTTTCACGTATTTTTGCAGAAAAAATGTATGTCATTTGGAAAATTTTCAGTATTTTTGCAGATGCATTGTGGATATACACTAATTCATTATATTAACGTACTTATTATGAACGACAACAAAGTTATGAACAGAGCAGCGGACAACATCCGTATTCTTGCTGCTTCGATGGTTGAGAAAGCCAAGTCAGGTCACCCCGGTGGTGCTATGGGTGGTGCAGATTTCATCAACACCCTGTATTCAGAATTCCTTGTTTACGACCCTGAGAATCCCGCATGGGAAGGCCGCGACCGTTTCTTCCTCGATCCAGGCCACATGGCCCCCATGCTGTACAGCCAGTTGGCTCTGATTGGCAAGTTCACGCTGGAGGACCTGAAGAACCTGCGCCAATGGGGTTCAGTAACTCCTGGTCACCCAGAGCGCGAGATTGAGCGCGGCATTGAGAACACCTCTGGTCCTCTTGGTCAGGGTCACTGCTTCGCCGTTGGTGCTGCTATTGCAGCTAAGTTCCTGAAGGCTCGTCTGGGCGATGTCATGAGCCAGACTATCTACGCTTACATCTCTGATGGTGGCGTACAGGAGGAAATCTCTCAGGGTGCTGGCCGTATTGCCGGTAACTTGGGTCTGGACAACCTTATCATGTTCTACGATGCTAACGACATCCAGCTTTCTACGAAGACTGAGGTCGTTACCTGTGAGGACACCGCTAAGAAGTACGAGGCTTGGGGCTGGTATGTTCAGAAGATTGACGGTAACAATGTTGACCAGATTCGCGAAGCCATCAAGAATGCTCAGAAGGAGACCGCTCGTCCTTCGCTGATTATCGGTCACTGCGTGATGGGTAAGGGTGCCCGTAAGGCTGACAACACTTCTTACGAGAGCAACTGCGCTACTCACGGTGCTCCTCTTGGTGGCGACGCTTACATCAACACTATGAAGAACCTGGGTGCTGATCCCGAGAATCCATTCCAGATTTTCCCAGAGGTTCAGGAGTTGTACGCAAAGCGTGCTGAGGAGCTGAAGAAGATTGTTGCTGATCGCTATGCTGCTAAGGCTGCTTGGGCCAAGGCTAATCCTGAGAAGGCTGAGCAACTGAAGGAGTGGTTCAGCGGCAAGGCTCCGAAGATTGACTGGAGCAAGGTAGAGCAGAAGGCTGGTAGCGCTACTCGTAGTGCTTCTGCAGCTGTTCTGGGTCAGCTGGCTGAGCAGGTACCCAACATGATCTGCGCTTCTGCTGACCTGTCTAACTCTGATAACACCAACGGCTTCCTGAAGAAGACCAAGGACATCGTTCGTGGCGACTTCAGCGGTGCATTCTTCGAGGCTGGTGTGGCTGAGCTCACCATGGCATGCTGCTGTATCGGAATGGCTTTGCATGGTGGTGTTATCCCCGCTTGCGGTACCTTCTTCGTATTCTCTGACTATATGAAGCCCGCCGTTCGTATGGCTGCCCTCATGGAGCTGCCCGTGAAGTTCATCTGGACACACGACGCCTTCCGCGTTGGTGAGGATGGTCCTACCCACGAGCCTGTTGAGCAGGAGGCACAGATCCGTCTGATGGAGAAACTGAAGAACCACCACGGCAAGAACTCTGTATTGGTAGTTCGTCCTGCCGATGCTGAGGAGACCACCGTTTGCTGGCGCATGGCTATGGAGAACATCGATACACCTACCGCTCTGATCTTCTCTCGTCAGAATATCGAGATGTTGCCCGAGGGCAACGACTACAACCAGGCTACCAAGGGTGCATACATCGTAGCTGGCTCAGACGAGAACTACGACGTCATCCTGCTGGCTTCTGGTTCTGAGGTTTCTACCTTGGAGGCTGGTGCCAAGCTGCTTGCTGCCGATGGTATCAAGACACGTATTGTTAGCGTTCCTTCTGAGGGCCTGTTCCGTAGCCAGTCTAAGGAATATCAGCAGAGCGTTCTGCCTGCAGGCAAGAAGAAGTTTGGTCTTACCGCTGGTCTGCCTGTGAACCTCGAAGGCCTGGTAGGTGCCGACGGTACTGTTTGGGGTCTGGAGAGCTTCGGTTTCTCTGCTCCTTACAAGGTGCTCGACGAGAAGCTGGGCTTCACTGGTGAGAATGTTTACAAGCAGGTTAAAGCCCTGTTAGCATAATTAACAAGGCACGGATTCAAGGTCCGTGCCTTTTAAAGTTTTACGACTATGGAAGTAAAGACTGTAGGTGTTGCCTGCGACCACGCAGGTTTCGCATTAAAGAAGTTCGTGCTCCAGTACCTGGAAGAAAAGGGGTATCCCGTTAAGGACTATGGTACCTGGAGTGACGCAAGTGTCGATTATCCCGACTTCGGACACGCACTGGCCGAAGGTATCGAGAGCGGTGAGGTCTATCCAGGTATTGCCATCTGCGGTTCTGGTGAGGGTATTTCTATCACGCTGAACAAGCACCAGCAGGTACGTGCTGGATTGTGCTGGATTCCTGAGATTGCACATCTCATCCGTCAGCACAACGATGCCAACGTTCTTGTGATGCCAGGTCGTTTCATCGACAATAATATGGCTCGCAAGATTATGGACGAGTTCTTTACAGCTACCTTCGAAGGCGGTCGCCATCAGAAGCGTGTGGATAAGATTCCTGTTCAGAAATAAGTGATTGAATTCTGAAAAGAGACAATTTTTCTGAGAAAAACACATCCTTTTCAATTAATATGCACTGCCAGTCTTTTAGATTGGTGGTGCATTTTCCATTTAAGTTTCAAGACAAACAATGCGTTTTCTTAGACAAAACATGCTAAAAAGGGTACTTATTTACAAAAATTTTATAATTGTGTGGGCACACAGCAAAAAAGAAACAAAATAATGCCCAAAAGTGTTGGTGGATAAGAAAATAAGTCGTACCTTTGCAAACGTTATCCTGAAAACAATCTTTTTACCTTAAAAAGGACTAATACCTATTGAAGATTATAGAGCGGTCGCCTGTGAGGGTCACCGCTTTATTGATGTATAAAGGTTAATTGTTAAACTTTACTAATTTAAGACAAACTATCAACTCATAACCCTCTACTCTCAACTATTTTTAGTACCTTTGCAGCCGATTTGGTCTGTTTTGGCTCAAAGAAGTTGTCGCACGAAGTGACACGCCAGGCAGAAAAACCCGTTAAACAATTAAAAACAATGTACGCAATTGTAGAGATCAACGGTCAGCAGTTCAAGGTTGAGGAGGGCAAGAAGCTCTTCGTTAACCACATGAAAGATGTGGAAGCCGGTAAGACTGTTGAATTCGACAAGGTACTGCTTGTCGACAAAGAAGGTTCAGTACAGGTAGGCGCACCCACCGTAGATGGTGCAAAGGTAGTTTGCGAAGTGGTTAATCCACTCGTAAAGGGTGAGAAGGTTATCGTGTTCAAGATGAAGCGTCGTAAGGACTCTCGTAAGCGCAACGGTCATCGTCAGCAGTACACCCAGGTAGAAGTTAAATCAGTAATCGCTTAAAACAAAAGGAGAACAACATTATGGCACATAAGAAAGGTGTAGGTAGTTCTAAGAACGGCCGCGAGAGTGCAGCTCAGCGACTCGGCATTAAGATTTTTGGCGGTCAGAAGGTAGTAGCAGGCAACATCATCGTTCGTCAGCGTGGTTCTAAGCACAACGCAGGTAACAATGTTGCTATGGGTAAGGACGATACTCTTTACGCTCTGGTTGATGGTACTGTAGAGTTCCACAAGGGTAAGCGCGACAAGAGTTATGTTTCTGTAATTCCTGAAGCTCAGGCCTAAGAGAACACAAACAAATAATTTATTCCAAACAAACAAGAAAAGGGAGCCCTATCGGGGTTCCCTTTCTCTATGTCAATAAATACATCTCCTTCGATAAATTGGGCAGCATAAAACTATGATCATTATGCCCACAAAAAAAAATTGATTGTCTCACGACAATCAACTTTTTAATTAACCTTAATAATCTAATACCATGAAAAACACACTGCAAAAATACAACTATTTCTTACATCATGCAAGTTTTTGTAGTATTTTTATGTATAAGTTTAACTTTATTTAAATTCTCTCCGACTCCATTTAAGCTTTGTTTGCACTTTCTTTTCTTCTATTTGTTCTTCCATAGCAGGACGACTCAAGTAGTTGTTGCTCTCTAATGTGAGCACCATCTGATCTGGATCATACTGAGCGCCATACCCGTCATAAGCTTCAGATAAGAACTGTCTTGTGGGTAATTGTTGCCAAGAAGTAGTAAAGAAAGAGATAACACTTTCGCGCATATCAGTGCCATAAGTCTGGATCATGCAAATAACCTGACTAATGTCTGCATCTAACAGACATAGTTCTAGTGTAGAGACATCATTCAGACGGAACAACGCATAATTGTTGGTAAGTCGGACGAGTTCACTCTTGCCGTCAAAAGCATTACGAACCTCCGCCTTCATATTAGCCTCACAAAAATCGATACAGTCCAGCCGGTTGTTATGCGTCAGATAAGGCATCAATGAATCAGGCATGCTTTTTAGCGCCTCGCTCATAGTAGTCTGAGCGAAGGCACCATTAGCAAGCATCAATGATAGGGCTATGAATAGCTTTTTCATCTCTAAACTATAAACTCTCAACGCTACACTTATCCCCTACCCGGTCTTAAGTCATGAACACGAACGGCTTTTCCTTCGCTGACGGGCAGAGTTCCTTTCTTAACAAGTTTGACACGAGGCGTCAGCAAAATCTCGTCCTTCAAGGCACGCTGAATATCCTTGGTCATATTTTGCAGTTCGGGGAATACATCGGTGTTCAAACCGTCGAGTTCAACCTCTACAGTCATGATATCGTTGTCGTCCTCCGTATCGAGCGTAATAAGATAGTTGCTACCCAAGCCAGGATACTGCACGAGAATCTTTTCTACCTGCATGGGGAATACGTTAACACCCTTGATGATAAACATATCATCAGTACGTCCCTTGATGCGGTCAATACGACGATGAGTACGTCCACACTTACACTCACCTGGAATGATACGCGTGAGGTCACGGGTACGATAACGTAGGATAGGCATCATAGTACGGTCAAGTGTGGTCAGCACCATCTCACCAATCTCTCCATCGGGTACAGGTTCGAAAGTGTCTGGATCAACAATCTCTACAATATAGTTGTCTTCCCACAGGTGCATACCATCCTGATACTTACACTCGAAAGCAACACCAGGACCGTTCATCTCTGTCATACCAAACGAGTTGTAGGCCTTGACGCCCAACATACGCTCGATACGACGACGCTGTTCCTCAGTATGAGGCTCGGCACCTATACACAAGGTATGCAGCTTAGTGCTACGAGGGTCAATGCCTTCTTCTTGGAAGACCTCAGCCAAACGGATGGCATAGGAGGGAATGGCGTGAAGGGCGGTGGTACCGAAGTCCTTGATGAACTTAATCTGACGCTTCGAGTTACCAGCAGCAGCAGGTACCGTCATAGCTCCCAACCACTCGGCACCATACTGGAAACCGAGTCCACCGGTAAACATACCATAACCCGATGAATTCTGGAACACATCACTCTTACGGCAACCTACCATATAGAGGTTACGGGCAATCATATTAGCCCACGAGCAGATATCGTGTTCAGAATAGACAACCACACAAGGGTTACCCGTAGTACCACTGGTAGAGTGAATACGCACGGCATCGTCTAAATTGCCGCCAACCAATCCGTAGGGATAGTTGTCGCGCAGGTCTTGCTTCGTAGTAAACGGAATCTTACGCAGGTCCTCAAGACTATTAATAGAATCTGCCGTAATGCCTAACTCGCCCAAGCGTTTCTTATAGAACGGTGATTGCAGACAGACATTAATGGTGTCCTTCAGTTTCTTTACTTGCAGTTCTTCAAGCTGTTTACGAGGCATTTTCTCCAGTTCCGGCTGCCAGCACTCCCCATCGGGTTTGATGGTAGCCATGATTTTCTCATCGGTCATGTTTTATTATGTTTATTGGTTTTATTATTGTTCTTTAGATAATTGCATCATCATGATTGCAGCAAGCCCCGCCGTCTCTGTTCGCAGGCGACTCTTGCCCAAGTGTACTGAGACAAAGCCATTCGCAACGGCATGTCGCACCTCATCGATGGAGAAGTCGCCCTCAGGGCCAACGAGCACCAAAGCATCATTAGTATCTGTGGGGTTGCGAAGTTCATCGAACAAATAGCTTCGCGGAACCTCCTCGTAGCAATGAGCAATGTATTTACGACATGTACGAGGCTGACGGATAAAGTCGTCAAACGACTGCATATCGTTGAGTTGCGTTACCCAAGCTTTGCGACTCTGTTTGGTAGCTGCTACAACAATTTTCTCAGCACGCGGAATCTTGATAACACGACGTTCTGAGAACTGACAATTCAAGAACGATATCTCGTCAACGCCCACCTCAACAGCTTTCTCCAGCATCCACTCCATACGATCCATCATCTTCGTAGGAGCAATAGCCAGATGAACATGTCCCTGCCATTGGCGCTCTTGTGGCAACACCTCTCGGATAGCATACTGGCAATGGTGTCCCTGCGCCAGTGTGACCTCCGCACGATAGTAGTTGCCCTGACCATCCATCAGCATCATCTCGTCACCCTCTTTCAGACGCAACACGCGGAGCGCATGCTGAGCCTCTTCATCGGGCAACTCCTGAGCTGTAGCAGCATCGGGTGCGTAGAAATATCGGACTTCTTTCATATTGTTTTGGTTGAGGCGGGAAAACCGCCTCACACTCTCTTTTAATGCTTTATTTCAGTGATGGGCTTCTTTTCGGGTTTGAAGACCAGTGCGAAGGTGATGCCTACTACAAGGGCGAAAGCAGCAAAGATAAACCAGCAGGTCTGCCACTCGCCAACGAGATATCCACCTTCCCATCCACAGAAGCTGTTGACAATCTCACCAGCAGCCAGCGTACCGATGGTAGCACCAAGACCGTTGGTCATCATCATAAACAGACCTTGTGCAGAAGCTTTGATTTTCGGGTCACACTCTTGGTCAACAAAGATACCGCCAGAGACATTGAAGAAGTCAAAGGCAACACCATAGACGACACATGAGAGGATGAAGAAGATAACGCCTGGCATGGCGGGGTCACCAATGCCGAAGAATCCGAAGCGGAACACCCAAGCGAAGAGTGACATCAGCATCACCACCTTGATACCGAAACGCTTCAGGAAGAACGGAATCATCAGGATGCAGCAGGCCTCACTAATCTGCGAGATGGAGGTCAGCATAGTAGCATTGTTAGCTGCAAAAGAATCGGCAAACTCAGGAGTACCCTTGAAACTGGTCAAGAACGGACCAGCAAAGCCGTTAGTCACCTGCAGACACATGCCCAACAGCGCTGAGAAGATAAAGAACAACGCCATCTGACGACGCTTGAACAGTTTAAAAGCATTCAATCCCAGACTCTCTGCCAACGAAACCTTGCCTTCCTTCTTCTCCAGCTTGCACTCAGGCAATGTGAAGCAATAAGCAAAAAGTACAAGACTCAGAATACCCGATACAAAGAACTGCATATAGGTGTATTGGAACTTGTGCGCATTCTCGCCAAGTGTGAATCCGAAACCACTGTCATCGATGAAGGCACAGTTGACAAACCACATGGTAGCGATGAAACCAACGGTTCCCAGCACACGGATAGGCGGGAAATCCTTGACGGTATCCATATTGTTATTCTTCAGAATGGCAAACGCAGCCGTATTGGTCAGGGCGATAGTCGGCATATAGAAAGCCACACTCATCGTATAAAGTGCAATAAATAATGATTTATCCGTCAGCTCGTTACCAAAGCCAGCTTGTTCACCCATCCACCAGCAACTCAGCATGAATCCTCCAGCCAACAGATGACAGAGACCTAACAGACGCTGCGGTTGGATATACTTGTCGGCAACGATACCCATCAGCGTAGGCATGAAGATGCTGACAATACCTTGAATCGCATAGAACCAGGAAATCTTGTCACCCAGTCCAGCAATGCCAAGATAGTTTCCCATACATGTCAGATACGCTCCCCAGACAGCAAACTCCAGGAAGTTCATGATTGCTAAACGTACTTTCGTATTCATAGTCTTTAATTTTAAGTTAGTAGTTTCCCTTTATAAT
>JAEEGF011228000.1_pt1 | contig 28915 bp, 27 predicted proteins | sample 9134171 | NCBI WGS metagenome assembly JAEEGF01 (sample SAMN16246542, study PRJNA631951) | gut metagenome | biome: gut microbiome; feature: rumen; material: AP-attached | host: Bos | place: Iran: Karaj | collected 2018-10 | reverse complement strand
GACGTTTTTCCGTGACCCGGACGGGCTTCCTTTGGAAATACATGAGTAAACTACTTGTGACAAATGAGATTGGTCTGGCTGAAGTGTTAGCAAGTTCTCCCGGAAAACAATGCAGAACGACAAATCGAGATTTGAAGAGGTGAAGCCATGGCATGGAAATGTCCGAAATGCGGCAGAGAGTTCAGCAGACAAAACCAGGACCATTACTGTGTGAAACCGCAGAATATTGATGAATACATTGCTGCCCAGGATGAGAAATATAAGCCCAGATTAATGGAGATCCGGGAGATCCTTCGTGATGCACTGCCGGACGCGGAGGAACGGATCTCCTGGTCGATGCCCACTTATTGGAAAGGTCGTAATATCATTCATTTCGCAGCATCAAAGAAACATCTGGGCATTTATCCCGGTGATGAGGCTACAGCTGTATTTACGGAGGAACTCTCCGATTATGACGTAAGCAAGGGCACGATACGGATCCCCTATGATCAGCCTTTACCGGAAGCACTGATCATAAGGATCGCAAAATGGTGCTTTGAGAACTATTCCAAATAAGGTGTAAAGATGGTATGAAGAACGCAATAGAGATCCGTTGTATTCGGGAAAACGAACTCGGCCTTCTCAAAGACTTTTTATATGAAGCCATATTCATTCCGGAAGGTGTGGAGCCGCCTTCGAGAGATATTGTAGAGAAACCGGAGCTGCGCGTATACACTGATGGTTTCGGTACAAAGTCTGGAGACAACTGCCTCGTCGCGATCCACGACGGAAAAATAGTTGGGGCTGTCTGGACGAGGATCATGAATGATTACGGCCATGTGGATGATGAAACACCTTCATTTGCAATTTCACTGTACAAGGAGTATCGGAGAAAAGGGATCGGCACGAGGCTTATGGAGGAAATGCTGGAGATTCTTCGTGATCAAGGCTATAAAAGAGTGTCTCTCGCTGTTCAGAAGGCTAACTATGCTGTGAAAATGTATCAGAAGACCGGGTTCAGGATCATGAATGAAAATGATGAGGAATTCATCATGGTATGTGAGCTTTAGAAATCGGCGTTTGCGGAGGATATTATGCTAAAGGATTATGAAATAGATAAACCAATTCTTGAAACGGACAGATTGATCATTCGTGTACTTAACGAAAATGATGTTCCGGATTTAAGAGAGTGGCTTGGGCGAGATGAAATCTATACATATTGGGGAAGAAAAGCAAGTAAGAATGAGAAATATCCTGAACTTATGTTTATTGATGCCCGCCCTTGGGTAAAAAGAAAACCTTCGCCTGATTTTAATTGGGGAATTGTATTGAAAGAATCCAATAAAGTGGTAGGCATGATTGCGGTATTTAATATCCAAAATGCCAGAATGGGTGATATAGGGTACAGAATTAGTCCTGAGTACTGGAATATGGGAATTACTACAGAAGCTTTAAAGGAAGTGATACGGTTTATATTTGAGAACACGGAATTAGATCGTTTGAATGGGAATGCAGATGTAAGAAACATTGCATCAAATAAGGTTATGGAAAAATGTGGCTTTATAAAAGAGGGGACCGTTCGCCAAGGAAAAATGGTTTCTGTTTATTGTGATTATAATATTTACGGTATGCTCAGAGAAGATTATGCGGGCTTGCAACGTATAAACGGTTAAATCCTGAAGGACAAGAAATTTTTGAAATAATAATTGACGTCGTTGACTTTTTTTAATTCATGATTTAATCTATAGCAAAGCTGTGAAAAGAAGAGTAGGTTGTTAGAAGCTTTACAGAGAGTCGGCATTTGGTGAGAGCCGGTGGGTGGGCAACAACTGAACATGGTCTTGGAGCTGCGTACCGAGGTCTTCGGACTTAGGCTACGACGGGTGCACCCGTTACAGTGATAGACTATCGATGGATCATTTCCCGTCCGTAGTTGATGAGGCTCATATCGTGAGATATGGGTGAATTAGGGTGGTATCACGAAGCATATCAGCTCTCGTCCCTGAATCGCAAAATTCAGTGGAGAGAGCTTTTTTAGTACAAAAAAATCTCCCTCCGCGCCAAACCCAAAAAGGAGGAAATGAGATGAACAAGAACATTCTAATCGGAGGAGCCTGGCCCTACGCCAACGGCTCACTGCACATCGGACACATCGCAGGACTTTTGCCGGGAGATGTCCTGGCCAGGTACCACAGAGCCCAGGGGGACAAGGTGTATTTTGTTTCCGGAAGCGACTGCCACGGAACTCCTGTGGCCATCCGGGCAAAATCAGAGGGAAAGACTCCCAGGGAGATCAGCGATCACTATCATGAGGAATTTGTGGACTGCTTTAAGCGCCTTGGCTTTAGCTATGACTGCTACACCAAGACTTCGGATCAGCACCACAAGGACTTCATCCGGGATTTTCACAAAAAACTCTACAAAAGTGAATATGTCTATGAAAAAGAGACCCCACAGGCCTTCTGCCAAGGCTGCAACACCTTCCTGGCAGACCGTTTTGTCACCGGTATATGCCCTAAATGCGGAGAGCCTGCAAGAGGGGATCAGTGCGACCTTTGCGGCACCGTTCTTGATCCCGAGAGCCTGAAAGAGCCTATCTGCGCTGTCTGTAAGAACCCGGTGACATTCCGGGCATCCACACATCTTTACATCGCTATATCTAAACTTGAAAAGCAGCTTCGGGATCTGGTGGATAACAGCAAAAACTGGCGAAAGAACGCTATCTCTTTTACCAACCGCTACATCGATGAGGGCCTTCGGGACCGGGCCCTCACAAGGGATCTGGACTGGGGCATTCCGGTGCCCAAGGAAGGCTATGAGAACAAGACCATCTATATCTGGGCGGAAAATGTCCTGGGATATCTGTCCGCAGCAAAGCGGGTGGCGGATGAAAGAGGCGAGAGCTTTGAAGAGCTCTTCGGGGAGAATGCCCATCATTACTACGTTCACGGCAAGGATAACATTCCTTTCCACACCATAATCCTGCCGGCTCTGCTAATCGCCAACGGCAGCGGTTATCACCTTCCGGACCAGATTGTTTCCAGTGAATATCTGACTCTGGAGGGCAGGAAGATCTCCACCAGCCAGAACTACGCCATCTGGGTAAAAGACCTGCTGGATAAGTACAATCCTGATTCACTGAGGTACTATTTCCTTGCCAACGGCCCGGAGAAAAAGGACTCAGATTTTTCCTGGACCGAATATGTGAACAACCACAACGGTGAACTTCTGGGAGCCTATGGAAACTTCATCAACAGAACCCTTACTTTTGTGGCGAAATATTTTGAGGGAGTGATCCCGGAGGGAACTGCAACAGCGGATTGGGAAGAGACCCTGAAGAAGCTCTATGAGACCACAGGAAAAAGGATAGAGGATGGCAATTTCAAGGATGCAATTGAGGAAATCTTTGAAGTGGTCAGAAAGGCCAATAAATACTTTGATGAACAGGCGCCCTGGAAAACAAGGACTGAGAATGTGGAAGCCTGCAAAAACACGCTGTTTCAGTGCGTTCAGATTATCGCCAATCTTGCGGTGGTATTGGCTCCGTTTTTACCTTTTTCATCAGAAAAAGTATGCAGCTGGCTTGGAATAGACACGAGCTGGGAGTACAAGGAAGTTCCTTCAGGTTACAGACTTCCGGAGATCAACATTCTTTTTGAACGGCTGGACAAATCTGTCATTGATGAAGAAAGAGCAAAACTGTAAATAGCAAAACAACGTAAAAATCCCCCGGGAAATCAAATTCCCGGGGGCATCTTTCATTACTGGATAAAATTTATTTGGAAGCATTTTCTCCGGCTATTCTGCCGAATACTACGATATCAGCAACGGCGTTACCGCCAAGTCTGTTGGCTCCATGGATTCCTCCTGTGACTTCGCCGGCAGCATAAAGTCCGGGGATAGGAGTTCCGTCTTTTGAAATAACCTGAGCATCGGAATTGATCTTTACACCGCCCATGCAGTGGTGGATTCCGGGGCCTACATTAACCGCATAATAGGGGCCGGAAGAAAGGTCTGTAAGCGGAGTTCCGATATCTCTTGCAAAATCTGCATCGGTACCTGATGCTACGTAGGAAGACCAGGTCTTTACAGTTTCCAATAGAGCTGCTGTTGAATTTGCATCAAATTCCATGGCTGCTGCCAGAGCTTCCAGGGTGTCGCCCTTTACAAGATAGCCGCTCTTATCAAGCTTTTTGATAACGGCAGAGCCTTCATACATATCCTGATTGGCAATGAGCCATACATTTCCGCCGGTCTGGGCAACTTCTGCTGCAGAAACCGCATCTCTTGTACCGGTCTCATTTGTGAAACGAAGGCCTTCCCTGTTAACAAGAATAGCTCCATCGCCTCTGAGGGCCTCGCCTACCAATGCACCGTCTGTGGGGATGACTGTTGGATGAAGCTGGATCTGCTCAAGATCAACAAAGTCCGCTCCCACCTCTGCAAGGAAATCTAAGGCATCGCCGCTGGCTGTGGCAACGTTGGTGGAAATATAGCCTGCCAGGTCGGGACGAAGCTGGGCTATACGATCCATATTGCCGCCGAATCCGCCGGTGGCAATGATAACAGCATTGGCATGAACAGTGACCTTTTCACCGTATTCACCGACACCTGAGACACCGCAGGCCTTTCCGTCTTCCATAAGGATCTTATTTATTGTAGTTCCGGTTCTTATTTCTATTCCAAGTTCATCAAGTCTTACACCAAGGGCAGAAACCAGGTAATTTCCTACTGAAGTTACGTTGCCTTCCGCATCTGTTGGTCTGTGGGTTCTCTTGGCGCTCAGTCCGCCCATGGTTCCAAGGGGGCCGGAGAGAGGAGCATTTTCCTTATCCAGCCAGTCTATGGCGTCGGAAGTGTTCTCGGCCAGAGTTCTTACCAGATCCGGATCGTTTATTTCTTTTCCACTCTTCATGGTATCTTCAATGAAAAGATCTACCGAATCCTCGATACCCTGCTCCGCCTCGTAGTGGGTTTCCGCCGCGTTCATACCTGAACTTGCTCTGCTGGTGTTTCCGCCAAGGATATCACTCTTTTCCAGGAGAATGACATTTCTACCGTTTTCAGCCACCGTAATGGCTGCAGTCATACCGGCACCACCGCCGCCCACAACCACAACATCGGTAGTTGCTTCGTAGTCCTCTGTGGCTATATTGCTTTTGTGGCTTCCGTCAGCAACAAATCCTGAGGTGGCCAGAGCAGTTTCCACAGCAGAAAGAAATCCTTTTGAAGTATAGGTGGCGCCTGAAATGGCGTCAATTTGCGTGCTCTGGGTCTTGAGGATCTTTGTTCGCAGAGATTTCATGGCGCTTCCGCCGATGGAAGGAGTCTCGCCTTCATGCTGATAGGTGATATCTGTGATCTGATCATTCTCAATGAAAACTGAGACCTTGATTTCGCCTGCAAAGCCCTGAGCAGCGCCGTCGTACTGATGGCCTTCATGTTTTTCAACATATGTGCTTCCCCAGATGCAGAACAGGACCAGTGCTGCGCAGAGGCAGCAGGAACAGATTTTCTTGGTAAGAGTATTCATTAGACTTTTCCTTTCTTATGAACGAAATTACCTATATATATTAACTATAATACATATACGAACACTTTTAAACCAAAAAAACGTAATGAATATAAGTGTTTAGCGGCATTTTTTGACTCTACTTTCCGTAGGTAGCAGTGATACCGTCCCGGGAGTACACTAAATTACGGAAACACAAATGGCGGTACCTGAACAAGAGGAGGTAAAAGATATGAATCAGTATGTCACAGGTTCTGTTATTAAGGATCTGAGAGAAAAGAATAAGATCACCCAGAGTCAGCTGGCTGACATGCTGGGAGTAAGTGACAAGGCTATATCAAAATGGGAAACCGGCAGAGGCTATCCTGATATTACCCTGCTGGAGCCCATCGCTAAAGCTTTTCATGTGTCAGTGACGGAGCTCATTTCCGGCACCACAGTCAGCAACTTGAATGTGTCCGCAAATATGTTAAGGAGCATGTTTTATGTATGCCCTGTCTGCGGAAATGTGATCCACAGCATGGGACAATCAGTTGTTTCCTGCCACGGAGTGACGCTGAATCCGGAGGAGGCGGAGGACACGGACGAGGCTCACAAGATCTTTGTCGAGAGGGTGGAGGACGAATACTATGTCCGTATAGAACATGAGATGACCAAGACCCACTACATTTCATTTATTGCAGCCCTGTCTTCCGACAGGCTCCAGATGGTGAAGCTCTATCCCGAGGGTAATCCTGAAGCCAGATTTAAAATAGCAGGGGTAAAAAAGCTATTCTTTTACTGCAATAAAGACGGACTGTTCCGGCTGGATCTGGTCCACGGGATAGACGACAGAGACAGGTCTCATGATGATACAAAAGAACGGATGGAACTTGAAGAAACAGCAAAGAAGCTCTTTGGATGAGGGAAAAAGTGCATTTCCGCAATAACTGAAAAGAAATAACACTGGTACTAGTTTATAATCGTGGTGTCGGAATGATGATTCCGGCACCGTTTTTGTTACGGAGCAATTCGTATATCAAACATAATATTGGAGCGGGAAAATATGAATACAGAAAAAATAGTTGTAGATGGAGCGGCCAAGGTGCTGTTCAACAATAACGTTGATTACTGCGTGGGCACAGGTCGCCTTGGCCTGGCACTTACAGAGGAGTACTTAAAAGAGCTGAAGTTCGTGCAGGACATGATCGGCTTTTCCTATATCAGAGGCCATGGGCTCTTTTCAGATGATGTGGCAATCTACCACGAGTATGAGGAAGACGGCGAGACCAAGGTTGAATATAACTACACATACATAGACAGGATCTTTGACAGGTTCCTGGAGCTGGGGATCCGCCCCTATCTTGAGCTGGGCTTTATGCCTGAGCAGCTGGCAAGTGGAACCCAGACTATCTTTTACTGGAAAGGGAACACTACTCCGCCCAAGGAGTACAAGAAATGGACGGACATGGTCATCGCTCTTTTGGAGCACCTTAAAGGCCGCTACGGCGAAGAAGTAGTTTCCTGGCCCATCGAAGTCTGGAACGAGCCCAATCTTCCGGGATTCTGGTACAAGGCTGACATGGAGGAGTACTTCAAATTATTCAAGGAGACCTTCCTGGCTATCAAGGCCTACGATGACCGCTTTAAGGTGGGAGGTCCCGCCATCTGCGGCGTCAGGGATGCTGAGTGGATCAAGGGATTTCTTGATTTTTGCAAAAAAGAGGGAATTCGTCCCGACAGGATAACAAGACATCATTACACTGTGGAATTCCCTGAGAGGATCGGCCACTACGACTATTCCAAGCTTGAGGATTCAAAGATGCGCTTTGAGAATCTCCAGTCCACAAGGGATATTGTGGATTCTTACGAGGAGTTCAAGGGCCTTCCTATCCACCTTACAGAGTTCAGCACTTCCTACACACCAAGGGGCGTCATCCATGATACCAACATCAATGCAGCTTATCTTGCAAGGCAGCTTGCAGGTCTTGGGGATGTGAACGAGGCTTATTCCTATTGGACCTTTGGCGATGTCTTTGAGGAGCAGGGCGTTCAGAACAGCCTTTTCCACGGCGGATTTGGCATGGTGGCAGCAGGCAATATTCCAAAGCCCACCTTCTGGACCTTCTACTTCTTTAAGCAGCTGAAGCTCTTCGGACAGCATTGCGTCTACAGAGATGACAACGCCGTGATAGTTAAGGGCGACAAGGGCTACGCCGGAATTCTCTGGAACATAGATGAGGAGGATCAGGTAAAAGAGCTCTCTTTTGACCTTGATGGCGAGTACGCCCTCGTAACCAAAACAGTGGACGAGACTAACTGCAATCCTCTGAAACTCTGGCATGACCTTGGTGAGCCGGCTTATCCCACCAAGGAAGAAACTGAGCTTATCAAGAGTGCAGCCTGGCCTCTGGTGGAGAGCGGTGTTGTGACAGCCGACGATGCAAAGGTATCTGTTCCTGTAAGAAAGAATGGGGTTGTGTATTTTACACTTACCAAGAGGAACTTCACTCCGGACAGAGGATATGATTACGAGAAGGTTGTTGAGTTTCACTGATATGATGTATGGAGAAAACTTATGAAGACCAGAGAAGAAGCACTTAGTTACGGCCTGTCTTTTCCTGACACCTACCAGGAGGCGCCGTTTCATGATCAAAACTGGCAGCTTATCCGGGTAAAAAAGTCCAAGAAAGCCTTTTTGTGGACCTATGAAAAGGATGGCTACATAAACTTAAATCTAAAGGTTGATCCCGAATGGAGAGATTTTTGGAGAAGGGCTTATGATGCGGTGCTTCCTGCGTATCATCAGAATAAGGAGCACTGGAACACGGTTATTCTTGATGGCTCGATTCCCGATGATGTCATAAAGCGCATGATTGCTGAGAGCTATGACCTTGTGACCGATTCACCCACAAGAAGGATATATGAAGCGGTAAAAAAGATTCCCAAGGGGAAAGTTGCCACCTACGCTGACGTGGCAGAGATGGCCGGTGACAGAAAGATGGCCAGAGCTGTGGGCAACGCCCTTCATAAGAACCCCGATCCAAGCACCATTCCCTGCCACCGCGTGGTAAATTCCAAGGGCGAGCTTGCGGGAGAATACGCCTTCGGAGGGGCCTGGAAGCAGGCTCAGATACTGGAGAGCGAAGGTGTCAAGATTACAGACGGTAAAGTTGATCTGGAGAAATATAGAATGATATAGGTGTCAAAAGTCAAAAACGCGTACATGCTTGCATGTTAAGCATTTTGACTTTATGACCCGAACAAATATGAGGAATAAGCAATTTACGTAGTAAATTAGCGGTTTCCGAATATTTGTAGAATTGCGAAAATGACTTTAGTCATGGAGCAATTCGTATATCATAGAATTACCCTATAAAAAGTGAGGCTTGAAATATAAGTGATAATAAGAGTTGACGACGAAAACATAATGCAGGCTGCAGCGGTTCATGCTGCTTCCTGGCAGGAATCCCACAGATCATTTTGCTCAGAGGAGTTTATAAAAATTCATACGCCTGAGAGGCAGAAAACGTATCTTCAAAAGAAAATGGATGAGGGAAGCGAAGTATATATGCTGATAGAAGACAGTCCGGTAGCCCTTGTTTCCATAACCAAAGATTTGATCGAGGATTTATATGTACTTCCTGAAAAGCAGAACCAAGGCTATGGAACGGAACTTTTACAGTTTGCTATAGATAAGTGTGAGGGAGATCCGAGGCTATGGATATTGGAAAACAACAAAGGTGCTGAGAGGCTTTATCACAGGATGGGATTTGTTGAGACCGGGAATGTGAACTCCATTGATAAAGGATTGGATGAGATTGAGTTTATGCTGGAAAAAAGCTAAAGGAGCTGACGATAGATGATAATTATAATTACAGGTGCTTCCCATACGGGAAAGACGCTGCTGGCGCAGAGATTGTTGGAAAAATATAAATATCCTTACATGTCAATTGACCATCTGAAGATGGGCCTCATAAGAAGCGGCAATACTAAGCTCACACCATCAGATGATAAAGAACTTACAGGCTATCTCTGGCCCATAGTCAGCGAGATGATCAAAACCGCTATAGAGAATAAGCAGAATCTCATTGTTGAGGGATGTTATGTACCTACAGACTGGCGTAGGAGTTTTGCAGAAGAGTATCTGAGAGAGATTAAGTGTATCTGTCTTGTGATGACAGATGGCTATATCGATGCGCACTTTGATGATATCTTCAGTCATGGTTCGGATATAGAATCTAGGATAGACGAATCCTACTGCACTAAGGAGTGGATAAAAGAAGCAAACGCAGAATACATAAATCTTTTTGAAAAAGATCAGGTTCTTATTGATAAAGACTATGAAAGTGCAATAAACTCAGTAATAAGTAGGCTCGATTGATTCAGCAGAGGGGAGGCAGCCATGGACAGACAATATACCAGATTGGATGAAGCCAGAAACATCATCGATCCGATAATCAAGGGGATAAAAGACGAAGAAGCCAAGCGAGGAGCTTATGTGCATCTCTATGGCGTTGGACTTATGGCTTCACTGATTGCTTTAAAGCGTGGCTATTCCAGAGAAGTTGCGGAGCTGGCTGAGATTGCCGGAATGCTCCACGATCTTTTGACCTATGTCGACCGCAACGAAGATACAGATGATCACGCCCATAAATGCGCAGACCATGCCAGAGAGGCTGTTCTTAATCATCTAAAGAGTTTTACCACTGAAGAACTGGATATGATATATTCAGGCATATACAACCACAGCGACAAGCATGTGGAAGGCCACTGGTTTGATGAAATCGTAAAGGATGCCGATGCCGCCCAGCATGCCCTTCGTAATCCCGTGGAGGATTATTTCTACAACGCACCCAGAGTACAGCGGGTGCTGCAGGAACTGATCTGATGATATAGGTGTCAAAAGTACCTTTTGACACCTACATTTTTCATCAGTGTAAAAACAGCTGAATGCGTGTAAGCGCTTCAGCTGTTTTCAATTTTACGTTATAGTATTATCAGAGAGGGGGCAATACTATGACCAAAGAATTAATTAGCCCTGATTTCAGGGGAGCAGCATATATTTTGCAAAATGACGAGGTTATCCTTGAACATACAAACGGTTTCAGGGACTATGCCAACGAGCTTCCAAACACCATAGATACCAGGTTTGCCAGTGCATCAGCGGGAAAAGTATTTGTGGCAGTGGGCATTTTGCAGCTGATAGAAAAAGAAAAGCTTCACTTTGAGGATACCATCGGAGAACTGATAAAGATCGACTGGAAAGAGATCGACAGGGATATAACCGTGGAGCAGCTACTTACCCACACCTCAGGAATCCCGGATTATTTCGATGAATCCGTAATGGATGAGTATGAGGAGCTGTGGGTGGATTTTCCCAATTACAAGATCAGACACAATGATGATCTGCTGCCATTATTTATAGACAAACCCATGATGTATCCCAAGGGAAGTCGCTTCCAGTATAACAACACAGGCTACGTGGTTCTTGCCATGATAATAGAGCGAGTAACCGGCATGGAATTCGATGAGTATCTCAAAGAGAATGTCTTTGAGCCCTGCGGTATGACAGGCACCGGCTACTATGAGATGGACAAATTACCGGCCAAGTGTGCCAACAGCTATGTCCGGTGCAACAGTGCAGAGGACCTTCGCACCAACATATTCTGCGTTGATGCCAAGGGAACCGGCGCCGGCGGTGCTTTTATCACGGTAAAAGATATCGCGAACTTCTGGAAAGGCCTTCGTGACGGCAAGCTTCTTTCGAAGGAGATGACCGCAAATATGCTCAGCAAGCACAGCGGAGACGGCGGCGACCCGGAGGAAGGCTATTATGGCTACGGCGTCTGGATCATCGATGGAGCCGGACAAAAAGACATTCCATACTTCCAGGGCTGCGATCCGGGAGTGAGTTTCATTTCGGATTACAATCCCAACACAAACAGAATCACTGTACTTGTCAGCAACTACGGCGACAATGTGTGGGCTATCGCAAGAAACATCAGACAGGGAGAAATATAATAAATGCTAATAGAAAAGAATTATCGTTACAACGAGGCCCTGCGCGCCTCTTTTAACAAGCTGGCGGAGAGCACCTTCGGCCTCAACTTCGAGAACTGGTATCAAAACGGCTTCTGGAAGGACAACTATATCCCCTATTCAGTAGTGATAGAGGGAGAGGTGGTTTCCAACGTGTCCGTCAACGCCTGTAACATGAACTACAAGGGTCGGGAAGTTAAGCTGATCCAGCTTGGAACCATCATGACCTACCCGGAGCACAGGAACAAAGGCTATGCCAGAATCCTCATGGAAGAAGTCCTCAAGGACTATGAAGGCAAAGTTGAGGGAATCTACCTTTTTGCCAATGATTCCGTTCTGGATTTTTATCCCAGGTTCGGTTTCAAGGTGGCAAAAGAGTATCAGTACAGCAAGGAAGTAACCCAAACCGGCGAAAATACAGCAAAACCTGTACCAATGAATAATTCCGAAGACTTCGCCAAAATGGTAGAACTCCTTGCCACAAGACCTCAGAACAGCGATATGTACATGGTCGGAAATACCGGCCTTTACATGTTCTACCTGTCCCAGTTCATGACAGAGAATGTTTTTTACATCGAAGACTGTGACAGCTACGCAGTGGCTGAACTTGAGGAGGATACTCTGGTTCTTCACACCATAATCGGCGAGGGCAGCATTGATGAAGTAATCAAGGCCTTCGGCTCCCAGGTGAAAAAGGTAGTCCTTTGCTTTACACCCAAGGATCCCACCGGATTTGATAAGAATGAGCTCCATGAAGAGGACACAACCTTTTTTGTACAGGGCCCTTTCTTTGAGGAAAACAAAGACGCAGAGTTTATGCTTCAGGCCATAACCCACGCGTGAACCGTCCCCATTGACTCATTTTCTGCGTGACAGCCAACTTTTATCCTATTAAAATGGATTAGGTATGAAAGAAGGTGAATAGATGAAATACAGATCAATTTGTGCAGCAGTACTTACAGCAGCGCTGATATGCGGCTGCGGAGCAAACACACAGGGGGAAGAGAGCATGGAAGCAGCAAGTGAAAAGACAACAGTGGCGGAAACTACAGAAATGGAAAACAAAGAGTCCTTTGCCAGCGGCATAGCGGCATCTGAGGACAGCGCAGACAGCGCGGCAGAGGCATCATCACAGGAAGCAGAAGGCTTCGTTCTTAATAATGAGATTGAGGAGCGCTGCCCGGTGACCATGACAGCCACCAGAGGAGATGTAAAATACGGGGAATTTACCCACGGAACTTATTTTTCCAATACCTGCGGACTGGAGAGGGGCTACAGCATCCTTCTTCCCGCGGACTACAGCACTGATAAGAAGTATCCTGTGCTCTATCTTTTACATGGAATATTCGGAAACGAGTACTCTTTTTCAGGAGATTCATCCAATAAGATCAAGGAAATAGTGGGAAATATGGCAGCAGAGGGGGCAATCGAGGAGACCATCGTGGTCTGCCCAAATATGTACGCATCCTCTGACCCTAACCAGCAGCCCGGCTTTGACGCTGAGTCTGTGCTTCCCTATGACAACTTTATAAATGACCTGGTAAACGACCTTATGCCTCATATCGAGAGCCAGTACTGCGTTCTCACAGGCAGGGAAAATACTTACCTTGCAGGCTTTTCCATGGGCGGAAGAGAGACCATTTTTATCACCCTTCAGAGACCCGAGCTCTTCGGATATGTCTGCGCTATTTCAGCAGCTCCCGGAATCGTGCCCACCAAGGACAAGTTCATGACCCATGAGGGACAGATTTCAGAGGAGGAGATGAGGTTCGCCGAGGGCGCCACAACTCCGGAGGTATTCATCATCTGCTGCGGAACCAGGGACTCCGTGGTGGGAACTTATCCCAAGTCCTATCATGAGCTTCTTGAGAAAAACGGCGCAGACCACATCTGGTATGAGGTCACCGGCGCAGATCACGACAACAACGCCATAAAGAGCGGCCTTTACAACCTCTTTAAACAGATAGCATACGACAAAGCCCAGCAGTAATTATCGGAGATCATAATGAGCTATATAGAAGTAAACAATTTAAAGAAAGACTTCACTGTAAAAAAGAAACGTGAAAAAGGAAAACTCTTAAGGGAAAAAGATACAGTAAACGCCCTTAAGGGTGTTTCTTTCTCTGTGGATAAGGGAGAGCTGGTGGGCTACATAGGCCCCAACGGCGCCGGCAAGTCCACCACCGTCAAGATCCTGTCGGGAATCCTTACCCCCGACTCAGGTGAGGTGCAGGTTGGAGGACTTATTCCCTGGAAGCAGAGAAGAGCCCACGTTAAGAATATCGGCGTTGTTTTCGGACAGCGAAGCCAGCTTTGGTGGGATGTTCCCATCATTGACAGCTACAACCTTCTTAAGGATATCTACAGGATTCCCCAGGGAGATTACGAAGCAAGGTTAAAAGAGCTCAAGGAGGCCCTTCAGCTGGAGGAGCTTATGAGAACTCCTTTGAGGCTCCTGAGTCTTGGCCAGAGAATGAGAGCGGAGCTTTGCGGATCCCTTCTTCACAGGCCGGAGCTTCTTTTCCTGGATGAGCCCACCATCGGCCTTGACGCTGTAAGTAAGATCGCCTTAAGAGATTTTTTGAAATGGGAAAATAAGCAGTACGGCACCACAGTAATGCTCACCACCCACGATATGGAGGACATCGCAGCCCTCTGCTCAAGAGTAATGGTGCTGGGCCACGGCCAGAAGCTTTTTGACGGAAAGCTCCCGGATCTTTTGGAGCGCTTTGACACAGTAAGAAATGTTCAGGTGAAGTTCGACACAGAAAACCCTGACTTAAAGCTTCCGGAGGGCGTTGAATATAAGAGAAGTGAGGATGGCATCATCCTTAGCTATGAGCCCTCCAAGCTCCCTACGGCGCAGCTTTTATCTATCCTGCAGGAAAGCGGAAATATCAGCGAGCTTACCCTGCAGCCCGAGAACACAGACCGTCTTATCGCCGCCATGTATAAGGAGCTTGATCTATGAGAGGATATATATCTGTATTTAAGATGCGGCTTCGGATGGAGCTTCAGTACAGAGGGGCAATGATAGGAGGAATCCTTTGCCAGATGTTCTTCGGAATTGTTCTGGTGGCCCTGTACAATGCCCTCTATGAGGGAAAGCCCCAGTCTGTGCCCATTGAGAATGTGGCCACCTATGTATGGCTTCAGCAGGCCTTTTTCAGGATGCTGTTGGCAACGGACCCGGATCTTCTGGATAAAATAAGGTCCGGCGACATCTCCTACGACCTGTGCAGACCTGTAAATATGTACGGCTTTTACTACGCCAGGATCATGGCCCAGAAGCTTATGGGAAGCCTTATGAGGGCAATTCCCATGCTGGCGATGGCGGCTTTTCTTCCCAAGGGATGGGGAGTCAGTGCTCCGGCTTCAGCGCTGGGACTTCTCACAGCCATTCCTGCTCTTTTCCTGGGGCTTCTCTGTATCTGCGCCCTGGAAAACATAACCATGGCATTTACCATGAGAACCCTGGACCCCAGGGGAATGCAGAGCCTTTTGAATCTTCTGATGATCACTCTTTCGGGAAATCTTTTGCCACTGACTCTTTTCCCGGATAGCTGGCAGAGAGTAATAAGGTTCTTTCCCTACTCTCAGCTTATGGATGCCCCCATAAGGCTCTATACCGGAGACTTTGCGGCATCCGATGCCCTTGGAATCTATGCCCTTCAGGGCTTTTGGGCAGTGGTGCTGATTGCACTGGGAATGAGCATGTGGAATGCCAACAAGAAACGAATGATAGTGCAAGGCGGTTAAGGAAGACTTTATGAATACACTGCGACTTTATGTTAAATCAATAGGAATGCTTCTTCGGAGCCATCTGCAGTATCCCAGCTCCTTCATCATGCAGACCCTGGCCCAGCTGGTTATGGAGGGCGGGGAAATGATGGTGGTTATCCTTCTGGTGGACAGGTTTGACAACTTAAAACATTGGTCCGGAGGAAATCTCTATTTCTTTTTTGGTATAATGGCTGTATCATTTTATCTTACGGAATTTTTCGGAAGAGGAATTACGGGAGATTTTCCCGGCATGGTAAGGACCGGACGACTGGATACTTTCCTGGTAAGGCCAAGAGGCGTTCTGACCCAGGTTCTCTGCGGGGGAACGGATCCAAGAAGAATAACCTGTATCGCCGTGGGTGTGGCGGCTCTAATAATGGGCAGCAGCCTTTCCGGCATATCCTGGAACTTCTTCAAGGTGTTTATCCTGATAGAATCCATAGCCATGAGCTGCCTGCTGATACTGGGACTTTTTATGATAGAGGCCATATTTTCAATATTCAGTGTTAAGTCCGTGGAGCTGGTAAATGCCATCACCTATGGCGGACGAAGCGCATGTCAGTACCCAATCGACGTATACCCACTGCCCCTCAGGGCACTTTTTACCGTGGTAGCGCCTTTCGCCCTGACTATGCATGTTCCCGCCTCATGGATACTGGATAAGCCTCTCTATGGCTGGCCACAGTGGACGGCTTTTGTGACACCTCTTTCCGGAGTGGTGGTTTTTGCTGTGATGACCTGGTTTTTCCATCTTGCCATGAGACATTACAGGTCCACCGGAAGTTAAATTCCGTTGTTTTAGTTTTTTGAATTTTGGAGGAAATAATGAATATCTACGTTGATTTTGATGATTGCCTGTGCGAGACCGCAAGGTATTTTACCATTCTTGTAAAAGAGCTTTTTGGAAAAGACGTTCTCTATGAGAACGTGAAGTTTTTTAATCTCCAGAAGTCCTTTGACCTTACAGATGAGCAGTATGAGGAGATGATGCTTGCAGCCCACACTCCCGAGGCACTTCTGTCCTTTGACGAGACCCCCGGGGCATCGGAGACCATAAATGCCTGGCTTGACGCGGGACACGACGTATCCATAATAACAGGCCGTCCCAGCATGGCCTACGAGGCATCCAGAAAATGGCTTGATCTCCACTGCATGGAGAGGGTTAAGCTCTACTGCCTTAATAAATACGGAAGGGACAGCTTTATCAAAAACAGCGAGTTTAACTTAGAGCTTGAGGACTATTACAAGATGCACTTTGACTACGCCGTGGAGGATTCCCCTATGGCATTTAAGTTCTTTGAGCATCTTCCGGAGCTTAAGGTCATGGTATTTCACAGACCCTGGAACAGCGAATGTGACCTCAAGGAGGGCTTCACCCGCTGTCCTGATTGGAAGTTTATAAGAGAAAATGTAAAATAAATATCTGAAAATCTATGTTGCTCACCGTAATATGCGGTGGGCAATATTTCTAAGCAGGTGACTTATGACTCCGTAGTCCTTACTGAGGGTCTGGGGAAGAGTTGGAATCCTGTCATAGAGTATCTGCAGGTATTCATACCTGTCCATTTTATAATCAAGGATTTCCATACGATAAACACAGGAACTGCCGCTTCTGGAGGGCTGGAATCCGGTGATGATGCACTCAAGGTCAGCCTTTGTATTCATGGTCTCGATGGTGATGTCCACATGCTTTCCAATGGGAAGCTTGGGATTGTCGTCAAGGAATGTTCCGAGACTGTGCTCCGTGAGGTAAGTGGTTATTCCCTCGGAGATAAGGCTTCCGGTTTCCGTGTCCTTAAGGATAAGAGGCTCAGCATCTTTTACCCGGACCTCCTCGTAGTCCCCATCCCTGCCGTCAACCAGGAAAATGGACATAATTAGGAAATACAGGTTTCGCACAAGCCAGAACATAAGGATCACGATGCCGATGGATTCAAGGCTTTTCAGGTGCAGAAGGGAGCTGGTAATACCTGCCAGAGAAAGGACAATAAGCACCAGGAAGGGTATCATGCTCTTTTTACGCTTATCGTAAATCTCAGAATCTCCGGTGGTCATGCCAAGTTTCTCTTTTACAAAGTTAATAACGAGATAGGGCATAATGCTGGTCTCGTAGATTCCGATCCACTTGTGGGATACGGAGTTGCCGCTAAAGAGCCTGAGGGTCACCTCCTTCAGAACGAACATGGGAAGCCACAGCATCAGAAGGTCTGCCCAGCTGCACTTAAATACAGGAACGGCGAACATCGCAAAGATAAGGGGCGCCATCACATACAGGAAGCTTTTTAGGGGTGAATACCAGTAGATCACGGAATTTAAGTAGCTAAAACGCTGGCTGGGGGTAAGACCTTTTCTGGTAAAAAGGCGAAGCTTTTCTGCGGCTCTGAAAACGCCCCGGTTCCTGCGGATCTTGCGCCTTATGTGCTCCGGGAAGGTGTCGGGAGTCCTGCCGCTGGCCAGAGGCTCCGGTGTTGCAAGGCTTACAAAGCCGCTGCTTTCTATTAAGAGACCTGTGGCAAAGGCCTCAGTGGCTGAGCCTGTATAAAAGCCACCTACGGTCTCCAGGGCTTTTCTTGATATCACCGCATTGGAGCCGCAGAAGATAACGCTGTTGGTGGCGGTTTTGGACACTTCAATGGTCCTGTAGAAAAAGTCCTGCTCATTGGGAGCATTGTTCTCTGAATAAAGGGCGTGCTGGAAGATATCGGGCTCGTAGAAGCACAGGGCAGTCTGTAAAAGCCCCAGGGGAGCTCTTTTTCTCTCGGGCCTTTTCTCGTTCTTTTTTTCTATATCAATGAAATAAGGAACTGTCTTAAGAAGAAAGTCGCTCCTGACTATCATGTCCGCATTGAGGAGGACCACATAGGGCGCGGTAGTCCTTGCCAGGGCAGCATTGAGATTCCCGGCTTTGGTGCCGTCGCTGTCAGGGTGGTCAAGATAGCCCACCTTCATTTTGTCTGCCAGCTCTTTCATTTCAGGGCGGCAGCTGTCGTCGCAGAGCCAGATATGAACTTTGGATATGTCAGGATAATTCAGGTGATTGCAGCCGTTTATGGTCTTTTCCAGCATTTTGGCGGCCTCGTCGCAGGTAGGAATGAAAATATCCACCTCCGGGTATTCTTCCTCAGTAATCTCCGGCACAGGTCTGTTTTTCATGGAAAGAAAATGCCTGTAGAGATTGAGGGCTTCTACAAAGCCAAAGATCTCTACCAGAAGGAGAATTATATTGGCAATGATAGCCAGAAAACCGTGTTCCCAGGGCACCGAGTAGGCTATTCTCCAGTATAGGTACATAAGGGTAAAAAAGATGCTAAGGAGAAGGGAGCAGCATTTTACCAGGGTCATAAGGACTTCCTTGATGTCCGGGGGCCATTTGATTTTCCTGCCTGCGATCATGTCATAGGTAAAATGCTTTTGCCTGGAAATAAGAGAGCACAGAGTCACAATAATTCCCAGGACCAGCATAAATACAAGGACCTGAAAAGCTCTGGCCTTCCAGCCGAAAATTATGGCGAAATCCCTCTGGCTGAGGGTCATGGTTATCCTGGTAAGCGGTGATAATTCAGCCATGGTGAACACCTCCTGAAGGTGATACAAGCAAACAATATCCTGATTATATTTTATCGCTTAGAAGTGCGTGTCCGCAACATGACATTGCTGCGGTATTTTTTTGTTTACACATTCAATTTAGTATGGTAGTATGTTAAAGTGTTAAAAGGACACTAAATTATCATGCTAAATTGAGGAGGATTCATTATGAAGAAGAGAATTGCAGCACTTTTTATGGCTATGGCCTTTGCTTTTTCACTTACAGCCTGCGGAGCAGCCGGTTCCAAGGCAGACAGTGACGTTTCCTATATTAAGGACAAGGGAACACTTATTGTAGGAATTACAGACTTTGCCCCTATGGATTACAAGGATGACAACGGTGAGTGGATCGGTTTTGACGCTGATCTCGCAAGAAAGGTCGGAGAGTCCCTGGGAGTTAAGGTTGAATTTGTTGAGATCGACTGGGACAACAAGATCCTGGAGCTGGACAACAAGTCCATCGACGTTGTATGGAACGGTATGACTCTTACCAATGAGGTTAAGGGCGCCATGGAGTGCACCAACCCTTATCTTAACAACGCGCAGGTTGTTGTAGTTCCCGCAGCAGACGCTGACAGCTATCAGACCAAAGAGGCAGTTGCAGGTCTTTCTTTTGCTGTTGAAGCAGGTTCAGCAGGAGAGCAGGCAGCAGCAGACAACGGTTTTGAGTATACATCACTTACATCCCAGGCTGACGCGGTTATGGAGGTTGCAGCAGGAACTTCAGGAGCCTGCATCATTGACCTTCTTATGGCAGGAGCTATGGTTGGCCCCGGAACAAGCTATGAGACCCTTACACACACAGTAGAGCTTACCACTGAGGAATATGGTATCGGATGCCGCAAGGGTTCTGATCTTGCAGCTTATATCAACGATCAGCTCAAGGCTTATTATGCAGACGGTTCCATGCAGTCCATCGCACAGACCTATGGCGTTCAGGACGCACTGGTAGCACAGTAAGGAGCAGAATAAGCAGATGTTTTGGACCGTAACCTTATCCCTTCTTGAGGGATTCCTTGGCACAATTAAATTATTCATACTTACACTGGTCTTTTCCCTGCCCCTGGGGCTTATCATATGCTTTGGCTCCATGAGCAGGCTCAGAGTCATCAAATATCCTGTAAGATTCATTATCTGGGTTGTCAGGGGAACTCCTCTGATGCTCCAGCTTCTGGTGATATATTATGGCCCTGGTATTTTCCTTGGAGTGAATATCTGGGGCAGTAACACCGGCGGCAGGTTTATGGCGGCGCTGATCGCCTTTGTTTTCAACTATGCCTGCTACTTCTCCGAGATCTACAGAGGTGGTATCCAGTCCATTCCTGTGGGTCAGTATGAGGCAGGACAGGTCCTTGGCATGACCAAGAAGCAGATATTTAAGAATGTCATTCTGCTTCAGGTCATCAAGCGCATTGTTCCGCCCATCTCCAACGAGGTCATCACCCTGGTAAAAGACACATCACTGGCCAGAGTTATCGCGGTTTACGAGATCATCTGGAACGGCCAGGCCTTCATCAAGAGCAGTGGAATCATCTGGCCGCTGTTTTACACAGGAGCATTTTATCTTTTGTTCAGCGGACTGTTGACTCTCCTCTTTGGATATATCGAGAAGAAGCTCAGCTATTTCAGATAAGGGACGGTTATTGATCATGCCGATATTGGAAGTTAGAAATATAAAAAAGAAATTTGAAAATACACAGGTTTTAAAGGGAATAAGCTTTGACATGGAAGAGGGGGAGACCATCTCCATCATAGGATCCTCCGGAAGTGGCAAGACAACCCTTCTTCGCTGTCTTAACTTTCTTGAGACTGCGGATGAGGGAACCATAACGGTTCGTGGCCAGAAGCTTTTTGACGGCCAAAGTCCTGTCACCAATGAGAAGGAAAAAAGGAAAATGCGCCTTCACTTCGGCCTGGTTTTCCAGCAGTTCAATCTTTTTCCCCAGTACACAGCTCTTGAGAATGTCACCCTTGCACCGCTCCTTGCGGCAGAGGGAAGCGGCAAGTCGGATATTATTGAGAATGGCAAAAGGCTCCTGGATCAGATGGGGCTTTCAGACAGGATGTATAATTATCCGCATCAGCTCTCGGGAGGACAGCAGCAGAGGGTGGCCATAGCGAGGGCACTGGCTCTTCAGCCTGATATTCTTTGCTTTGACGAACCCACTTCAGCCCTGGACCCGGAGCTTACAGGAGAGGTTCTTAAGGTCATCAAACAGCTGGCAGACAAAAAGACTACAATGATAATCGTAACCCACGAGATGGCCTTTGCCAGAGATGTGGCGGATAAGGCTATCTTTATGGACGACGGAGTTGTCCTGGAACAGGGCCCCGCTTTCGAGCTTATAAACAATCCGGAGCAGGAGCGTACAAAGCAGTTCCTGTCTGGACTTATCAAATAATTAAACCTTCTTAAACATTTCTTAAATAAGCATAAATATGCATTTTTCTTATCGAAAAAGAGTTAAAATGTACCTGTATAATTGTCGGTTGCTTTTTCGATAAGGAGAATGTCATGGCTAATAATACCAATTCAAAAAAAATTCCATTTATTAAGACCGTTGCCGGTATGAGCGGCGTCTCATATGCAGGACTTCTGGTTCTGTTTGTAATTACCATCGCTATAATCACCAGTGAAATGACAAATATCACAAATACTTCAATTGGGACCACAAAGCTGGTGGAAGGCGCAATGCAAAATATGCGTGTGTTTGAAGTAGATATGCGCATTCTGGATAATGATGGTTTTGCACTGGCATCAATGTATGAGACCATTGCAGGCATGGGACAGATTGAGACCAAGGTCCCCGAGATGCAGAAATGTCTTGATGAGATGGATGCTGCAGTTGCCGGATTGGAATCAGCATTTTCCACCCTGGGAGGAGAGGGAAGCGAGGCATCCAAGGCCATCAAAATCTTAAAGGAAAACTATACAGGATACAGAGAAGGCTACTCCAAGGTCATCGCAGCAGCTCCCATCGGTGATGTTAATACCATACTCATGGTTGTATACGGTGATGGTATGGCTCAGTTGGGCGTAATGAAGGAGCAGCTGGTAATACTTAATAAATCCCTTGCTGAGGTTGAGGTTTCTTCCGAGCAGTACGTAAGACAGAGGGCTTCAGCCGCAAGAAGAGTTGTAAATATCATGACGGTAGTTTATGTTATTGCTATTTGCCTGTTCCTGTTCCTTAACTACCGCTGGATAGGAAGAAAAGTTAATCTCATTGCCGATGAGATTAATGATATTATTACTAAGATTGAAAATCACAAGGGCGACCTTACTGACAGAGTAAAGACCAGAACTTCTTCAGAGCTGGTACTTATCAAAGACGGCTTCAACCACTTTATCGAGTCCCTTCAGATGATCCTGAAGGAGGTAAAAAACGGTACGGTTACCCTGTCAGATTCAGCTTCGAGCATGACAGACCAGATTCAGCTGGCCAGTGACAATATTACAAGTACCTCGGCAGCTCTTGAGGAACTTTCCGCCAGCATGCAGAATGTATCTGATACAGCAAATGTCATGAATGACAAGCTGGAGGATGTTAAGAATGCCACCGGAAATATCAATGCCGGTGTTGAAGACGGAACAGCCAAGGCTGAGGAGATCAGAGCTGAGGCCATCGAGATCAAGAACGATGCCCAGAATAAAAAGGACAACACAGGAGCCAAGATGGAAGAGCTCTCCGGAGTCCTTGAGCAGTCAGTTAAAGACAGTGAGAAGGTTGCACAGATCAACGAACTTACCAAGGTCATCCTGGACATTGCATCCCAGACCAACCTCCTGGCTCTCAATGCTTCTATCGAGGCTGCCCGTGCAGGTGAAGCAGGTAAGGGCTTTGCGGTAGTTGCTTCCGAAATCAGTTCCCTGGCTGAGAATTCCCGCCAGACTGCAGGAAACATCCAGGTTATCAGTAATGAAGTTACCGAAGCGGTTAAAACCCTTGCGGATAACGCCATGCAGGTGCTTGATTTCATCAATACCACCGTTCTTGGGGACTACGACGCTTTCGTTGATACCGGTGAAAAATATGAAGAGACTGCCAAGTTCATCAATGAGATGCTGGATGGTATCTCTGAAGAGACCCAGAGTCTTAACACCATTATGTCAGAGATGGCTGAATCAGTTACTTCTATTTCCGGTTCTGTCCATGAGGCTTCGGAGGCGATCAACCAGTCCGCTGAAAATGCGCAGGATATTGTGGATGAGATCTCTGGCATCAGCAGTGCTATGATAACCAACAATGAAGTTACCGACAAGCTCAACGACAGTACAAAGCAGTTTGTTAATATGTAATTAGCTTTTTAATTAGTACGGGTTATTTGTCTAAAACCCGGGCGCATCCTGTGAGAATATAAATTACTCGCGTCGCCGTCTCGTTGATTTATGGCACTACATCCAGCCAGTCAGGTTCGTTTCGCGTTGCTCAGAACACTCGCCTGACTGCCTGTCAGCAGCGCTCATAAATCATAATCAACGTGCGAATGTCTCGTAATTTACATTCCCACAGGATGCGCCCGGGATTTTTGACAGATAACCCTGTTCTATGGAGAAATGTATATTACATGTGAAGGAAGGTGCTTTGTAATCTGCTCGTAGAGTTTTGTGCGAGGCTGGTTTTTTTTATGAGTCAATGGGGACGGTTCTTGCTGACTCATTTTGTGGGACTGTCCCTCCTTTTAGTTTATGGTATGATATTAATATGTAATCTGTTGGGGGAAAACATATGGAGCTGTATTATAACATGATCGTCAACATTGGCCTTCTTGTTCTGATCGCCAATGTTTTGGTTAGAATTCCTGTAGTTACGCAGATTATCTGTGAAGAAGATAAGCACACAATTATGGCTAAGCTTGTGCTTGGGGCAATCTTCGGAGGATTCTGCATTTTCTCAACCTGCACGGGAGCACAGGTTCAGGGTGCTATTCCAAACACCAGAGTTCTGGGAGCCCTTGCAGGTGGGCTGTTATGCGGCCCAACAGTTAGCATTTTAGCCGGTCTGATCGGTGCGATCCACCGATTCTTATTCGACATCCACGGTGTCACAACCTTTGCCTGTGCGCTTTCCACCTTCCTGGAGGGCGTTCTCGGGGCATTTCTTTATCAGATTTTCCGCAAAAAAAATATCGACTTTGGGTGGCAGTACCTGGTCATCATCACAGCAGCTGCCGAATGTATGCACATGGTCAATCTACTGGTCTTCGTGCGTCCCATCAGCATTGCAGTTCCAATTGTTAAGATAATCGCTTTGCCCATGATCATATTTAATTCTATCGGTATGGTTTTGTTTTTCTCCGTTTTCAAGGACATCTATACCAGGCAGAACCTTGTGGCTGCGGACAAGATGCAGCTTGCGCTTAACATCGCTGACGCCTGTGTCTCCAATGTCAGGAAGCACCACATCACAGATGAGGACTACAGAGAAATGGAAAAGACCATCAGCGGATTTTCAAGGTGCAGAGATGTCTTTTTTCTTCCTGCAGGCCGTAAGGAGGAGCTGAAAAGCTGCGGCTACGAGCTGTCAGAGGAGTTCCTTCGAAGCATCGATGAAAGATGTGTCACGCAGCTGGTCTACAGAAAGCAGCGCTCAGTACTTCATTTCAAGACAACCCTTGTTGCTTCGGGCTCAAAGGTGACGGTGGGAAGCGAAACCTGGGGCTATCTGGTCCTTATTTTCGACAGGCGCTACTCCTCGCCGGAGGCTGCCCGGTGTCTGGTCTCGGCCCTAGCCAAGTTTTTTACCACCAACTATGAAGCCCATCAGGTTGAGTATCAGAAGAAGATGAGGGAAAGAGCAGAGTTCCGCGTTCTGCAATCCCAGATAAATCCACACTTTCTTTTCAACTGCTTAAATACAATCTCATGTTTTTGCCGTGAAAAACCGGATTATGCCCGGGAGCTCTTACAGGCTCTGTCGGTGTATTTCAGACATAACCTGAATTCAAGCGACGCTTACATGATCGACATAGCAGCGGAGTTTGAGCAGGTGGATGCATATCTTATGCTGGAAAAGGCCCGTTTTGAGGATCGGCTCCGAATATCAAAGAATATTGAGAAAGGCATACATATGCAGGTGCCTACCCTGATCCTGCAGCCTATCGTGGAAAACGCCATAAAGCATGGAGCCATGAAAAGAGAGCAGGGGCAGGTTGAAATAGATGCAGGTATGGAGGGCGATGAGCTCCTTATCCGGATTTCGGACAACGGATTTGGAATCCCGGACCAGGTGCTTCGGGCGTTTAATGATAAGACCAACAAAGGCAAGTATGGACTTCTCAACGTGGACGGAAGACTCCGCAGCATTTACGGTGAGAAGTACGGACTTAAGATAGATTCATCGGGTGAGGGCACAACGGTATCCATGAGGATACCGCCAAAGGCTCTGTTGGAGGGATGACACATGACAAGAATACTTATTGCTGATGACGAAAGACCTGCAAGAAGCGAGCTTCGCTTTTTGCTGGAGAAGATATTTAAAGAGCCGGATCAGCCGGAAGTCTGTATAGTGGAGGCCTCAAGCGGTGGTGCGGTTTTGGAGCTTCTTGAAAAAAGCTCTTTTGACGCCTGTTTCCTTGATATCGAGATGGGGGACTTTAAGGGCACGGAGATTGCTGCAATAATGCGGGAAAAAGAGCTGGATACAGCCATAATCTTTGTGACAGCCTACGCGAATTATGCGGTAAATGCCTTTGATGTGGATGCGGTCGATTATGTCATGAAGCCCTTTGACGAAGAAAGGATCAGGAAGGCCATAGAAAAGCTTCTTAGCAGAAAAATGATCCTGGCCAAAAGGCCGGGGCCCTTTGCTCTGCCCGCCGGAGACCACATGGAAGTTGTAAGCGCCGGCAGCATCAGCTATATCGAAGCAATCCACAAGGGGGCTAAGGTTCACTGTCATCAGGGCACCTACTATTCAGGAGATCCGCTGATCGAGTGGGAAAAGAAGCTGAGTCCTGCGGGGGATCAGTTTGTGAGAATCCACAAGAGTTTCATCGTGAACCTTGATGCCTGCGAGGCACTGGTTCCCGACTACAATAACGGCTATGCCTGCAAGCTTAAGGACTGTGAGAATGCAGTGATACCTATCAGTCGCAATATGATCCATAATGTAAAGGAACATTTCAGTTTATAGTTGAGAATTTTTTACATTTCAGTCCCATTTTTTTGCATTTGAGTACCTCGGAATTGTTAACAAATATTCGCAATACTATACTTAAAAGTAGGGAAGATTCGTTAACTTATTTGTTGCTTCCACTAATGCATAGGAGGGGATTCATATGATCAGCTTTTTTGTATGTTTAGCGGTACTGATTGCAGGTTATTTTATTTACGGGGCTATTGTTGACAGGGTATTTGGGCCGGATGACAGAGAAACTCCCGCTGTCAGGATCAATGATGGCGTGGACTTTGTTACAATGCCCAAATGGAAGCTGTTTTTGATCCAGCTCCTTAATATCGCAGGACTTGGACCTATTTACGGAGCTCTTGCAGGAGCACAGTGGGGCACTTCAGTATTTCTTTGGATAACTCTTGGAACCATCTTAGCCGGCGGTGTTCATGATTTTTCAGTTGGATTTATGAGTATGCGTCATGACGGCGCCAGTGTTTCCGAGCTGACAGGTATGTATCTTGGAAATATCATGAAGACCATCATGCGTGTATTTTCAGTAGTTCTCCTTGTTATGGTCGGTACTGTTTTTGCAGTAGGACCGGCAGGGCTTATTTCACTTCTTATCGGTAACCAGGGCGGCTCAGGACTTCTTACCAACAGCACCTTCTGGCTTGCACTTATTCTTATCTATTACTTCATTGCTACTTTCGTTCCCATCGACAAGATCATAGGAAAACTTTATCCGGTATTCGGCATCTGCCTTATCGTAATGGCAATCGGAGTTGGAATTGGTATCTTTACACATGGTTATACAATTCCTGAGATCCAGCTTTCTAACCTTCATCCTTCAAATACACCTATCTGGCCTATGATGTTCGTATCAGTTGCCTGCGGTGCTATTTCAGGCTTCCATGCAACACAGTCTCCACTTATGGCGCGCTGCTGTAAGTCGGAAAAAGAAAGCCACATGGTATTCTACGGCGCTATGGTATGCGAAGGCATCATCGCTCTTATCTGGGCAGCAGCAGGAAGCGCAGTTTACGAGAGAACAGGCGGCCTTACAGCAGGACTTACAGATATGCTGGCAAACGGACAGGCTGCATGCGTATATGATATCTGCACAAAGACAATGGGCGGCGTTGGTATCGTTCTTGCAATGCTTGGCGTTATCGCATGCCCTATCACATCAGGTGACACAGCATTCCGTTCCGCAAGACTTGTTCTGGCAGACTGGTTCAAGATTGAGCAGAAGCACTATTCCAAGAGACTTTACCTCTGTGTTCCGCTTCTTATTGCAGGCGCATTTATCAGTCAGCTTAACTACGGCATCGTTTGGAGGTACTTTAGCTGGTCCAATCAGACCCTTGCTATGATAGCTCTTTGGACAGCATCCATGTACCTTTTCAAGAATGGTCGCTTATATCTGATCACAGTGATCCCGGCAACCTTCATGTCAGCAGTATCAGTGACATATTTCTTTATTGCACCGGAATGCTTACATCTGTCGGCAGTGATCGCTTATCCTATAGGAATCGTTGCAGCACTGGGATTCCTGGGACTCTTTATTCTGGCAACAAGAAGGGCACGGGTACCTGAGAAAAAAGAAGATGACGGCCACCATCACAAACTCCACACCGCGTGATTAAGCCTATCGCTTGACCGCATGATGCGTGGCAGATAAAACAAATAATAAGGGGACAGTCCCATTGGGGGCTGTCCCCTTTTATGTGGTATGATAGTAAGTAATAAAAATATCAGGATTGAAAAACGCAGATGGAAGAGAAGCAGCACAAGAGACGAGTACATTATTCGGGAAAATATCCGAAGAAGTTTGAAGAGAAATATAAGGAGAGGGATCCTGAGAAGTATGCGGAGACGGTGGCCCATGTGATTTCTAAGGGTTCTACGCCGGCGGGGATGCATATTTCCATTATGGTGAAGGAGATACTGGATTTTCTGGCGATTGAGCCGGGGCAGCAGGGCCTTGACTGTACTCTGGGATATGGCGGACATACCACGAAGATGCTGGAAAAGCTAGAGGGGCAGGGTTGTGTTTATGGCCTTGATATTGACCCCATAGAGTCCAAAAAGACAGTGGAGCGCATCCGTAAAGCGGGATATTCTGAGGATAATTTCAAGTTCAGGCTCATTAACTTTGCCAATATAGATGAGGTAGCCGGGGAGGCGGGACAGTTTGATTTTGTCCTGGCGGATCTTGGTGTATCCTCCATGCAGATAGATGATCCAAGCAGGGGATTTTCCTACAAGATCGACGGGCCGCTGGACCTAAGGCTCGATCCTGAGCACGGAGAGTCAGCCGCTGAGCGGCTTCACAATATCACCAAGGAGGAGTTCATCGGCATGATGGTTGAAAACTCCGATGAGCCCTATGCCAATGAGATCGCGGACAAGGTTTTTAACCTTATGAAAAAAGGTGATCCCATGGACACCACCACAGCCCTTAGAAAGGCCATTGAGGACGCCCTCTGGAAGGTGCCCAAGGAGGAAAAGGCAGATACTGTAAAGAAGTCCTGCGCCAGAGTTTTCCAGGCCCTTCGAATAGACGTAAACAGCGAATTTGAGGTGCTGTATTCCTTCCTGGAAAAGCTCCCCACGGTGCTTAAGCCCGGCGGAAGAGCGGCAATCCTTACCTTCCATTCCGGGGAGGACAGGCTGGTGAAGAAGTCCTTCAAGGAGCTTAAGAAAGCGGGAATCTACAGGGATGTATCCTCCGATGTTATCCGTCCTTCCGCAGAGGAGCAGCGGATCAATCCAAGAAGTAAATCCACCAAGATGCGTTGGGCTATAAAAGAATAAAGGCGTAAAGTGGAAGTGGACCTGCGGGCGGGGTGGAAAGTGGACCTGGGGGACGGGGTTGTAGGGCCATTTTTTTTCTAAAAATGGCCCTACAACCCCGTCC
>JAEEGF012470586.1_pt1 | contig 28918 bp, 8 predicted proteins | sample 9134171 | NCBI WGS metagenome assembly JAEEGF01 (sample SAMN16246542, study PRJNA631951) | gut metagenome | biome: gut microbiome; feature: rumen; material: AP-attached | host: Bos | place: Iran: Karaj | collected 2018-10 | reverse complement strand
CCGGCAGGCGTGATGCTGCCGCCGTTGCCAGCAATTGCGTTGATCGTGTAGGTCAACTGGGCGAATGTGGCACCGATGGTGTGGTTGCCCGTGATCGGGGCGAATGTGTACGTGGAAACAGCACCCACTGACTGGCCGTCAACCGTCACATCCACGATGTAGTAGCCCGTAGCCGGGGTAATCGTGTAGGTCGGGGTGGCGCCATAGCTGTAAGAAGTGGCAGGACCGGTAATCGTACCATTGGTTGTTGTATTCACCGTCACCGTATAGACGTTAGCGGCAAATTCAGCCTCAATGGTCTGGTCAGCCGTGATGGCCGGGAAGGTGTACGTTGTAACAGCACCCACCGAGACACCGTTCACCTTCACATCGCTGATGTGGTAGCCCGCATTCGGCGTGATGGTGTAAACCGGCATAGCGCCATACGTATAGGTCGTGGCACCGGCAGGCGTGATGATACCGCCATTGTGCGTGGTAGCCGTCACAACATATTCGTTAGCGGCGAAATAGACCACAATATTCTGGCTTTCGGTGATGTTGAACAAGTTCTCTGCATAACCAGCCTCCGGATTAGCGACCGGGATGTTCACATTGTTGCGCATGATGCTGACAATATGGTGACCCGTAGCCGGAACAGCCGTGAAATGGTAAACGAATGCCGGATCGTAAGAAACAACCGTATCGTTGGAAACAGTACCATTGCCATAACCGTTGACATCAATCACGATAATCTTGGGAACCATGGTAATGTTCACCACATGGTTGGTGGTGATGTTTTCAAACAGGTAGTCATCGTGGAAGCCATAGTTGACGCCATCCACATTGATTTCCGTAATCTCATAACCGGCAACCGGAGCGAAGTTCGACATCCAGCTTTCAAAGTAGTTGAAGCAAATCTTACGGGTTGCAGGATCCGTTGTAGTAGCCTCATTGTCAATGATAGCGAGACCGCCAGCCACGTTATAAGTGATACAGAAGGTATCAATCTTCACGATAGCGTTCACATGGTAGTTTCCATGAACCTCAGCGAAGGTGTAGGAGAAGGTGCCGTCATTGTTGATGGTCACATTCTGGATATTCTCCACACCATCAATGAGGAAGCTCTCCAGATGGAAGTGCTCTTGAACCGTACCGTTCAGCGTGAGAGCATCGCCTTCAGCCACCAGCGTGGTGGTCGGAGTGATGGTACCACGGATTTCGTTGCTGCCCAAGTTGGTAGCATAGAAGTTGGTAACCTCAGCCGTAACGTTGAAGCCGAACTTCACATTGACATTCTGCGTAGTGGTAACATTGTTGAATGTCAGCGTGTTCACCGGACCGTTACCATCCACATCCACCAAGTAGTAGCCGTTGGCCGGCGTGATGGTGGAGGTGTGGTTGGCTTCGTAGTCAATCCACGTGTCATACTGGGTGGGAGCTGTCAACTCGTCGGAAGCATCCACATAACCCTTACCCGTAAGGATGTTATAATGGATGTTCATCGTATCCTTACGGAAGGTGGCGATGGTGTAGTAGTTGGCCACGCGCAGCGTGTCGAGAGTGTAAGCATACATACCGTTACCCATAGGCACCACGTCAGCCGTCACATTCGTGAGATCATTCGGGGTCATAACGCCGAGTTCCAGTTTGTTGAGGTGATAATGGTTCTCAGCAGCGAAGTAAACCGTGAACGGACTGTTGTCTAACAGCGTATCCGTAGCGGCAGGGATGAAGTAACCACCATTGACGTTCGGATAGAGAGCAGGATTGTAGTTCACAGCTTGCTTGATGATATGGAATGTAAGTTTGTAATCCACATAGATGGTATGCGGAGCGGTCACATTCGTAAGCGTGTAAAGCATCAGGTTAGCGCCATTGGCATCCTCAGGAACCACTTGCGTACCGTCAACCCAAACACCATACACATGGTACATCGGAGCCGGAACGATGGTGAGGGTGAGGTTCTCGCCGTAAGGCACCTGAACAGTACCCATCGGACTGACCGTACCGTCAGCTCCGGAAGTGATCACCACGTCAATCACCGGCTTCACACTGAAGTTGTCAATGCTGAAGCCCATAGCACCGGCCGGAGAAGTGGCGTGGAAGCCGAAGTTGTAGGTACCGGCAGTGGTGATGGTGATGGTGTGCTTAGCGTGGTTGACCGTTGTGCCGCTGAAGTTATGGGTAGCTATCGAGGTGGTCATGTCAGCGATATGAGCGCCATTGCCGTAGAACACTTCGAAGGATTCCGGAAGCACGCTTTCCGCAACGTAGTCGTAAGCCACCGTGTAGGTACCAGGAACCAGGTCAACGCAAGGAGACATGATCCAGTCGTTGGCGGCAGCCTGATCGTTGTAGGCGTAAACCACTTCGCCCAAATTCACATCCATGGTGACGCCATCGTTGTTGGCATCGATTACGTTCCAGCCATGATTCACCTGTACACTGATGAAGTCTTCCTCATACGGAACAGTCTCCGGATTGAGCATGAAGGCCTGGGAAACAAGCGTATCCGTGCTGACGGTGCCGAGCAGAGCCCACGTCTTGACAGTGTTGGTGCCGCTTACGAAGACAGGCATCGTGGCGAACGTGTGGGTGTATTCATCCAGCAGAGCCAACGGCGTAGCCGGCGTAACCATTTCCGTCACAGGCGTACCGTCATTCAGGGTGTAGGATGCAGTGAAAGTGGTAATAGGATCATAACCCATATTCTTCACAGTAATCGTCACAGGACCGTCAATTTCGCAAGCATCTTTGAAGTTGCTCATTCCGGTAATTGCCATTTCGTTAGCATCCGGGCAAATCACCTTCAGGCCGTTCTCGTCATAGTAGCCGTGCGGACACAGCGTGGTGAAGTTGGCCTTTGCGTAGGTGCTTTCGTCACCGCCACCGCAATCCGTCTTCACACGGACAGAGTAGTTGGTGGAGGCCGTCAAGCCAGTGAGGTTATAAGTGAGACCACTGACCGGTACTACCGTCCAAGCAGCATCATTTTCTGCTTTGTACTCCAGAACATAGGTGGCGGTAGCGGCATTATTGCTATTGGCAACCCACGTCACAACAGCACTGTTGTCGTTGATGTTGTTCACTGTCAGATTTTCAGGTTCGTAACAGGTGACAGGAGGACAAATGTCAAACTTGATGTTGCTACGAGTGTTTTGAGCAGTCGGTGTAACACCTGACATGTTGGCCGGATCAAGATTTGTACCATCTTGATATTTTCTGATAACGCGATATGTCAACGTTGTTCCCGTGCTATACGTTGAATGAACCTTGAAAGAAACCGTGTTGGGACATACTCCCGTGTTATCATCCACGATGACGGCCAAGTTATCCGTACCGTTATAGTTGAACGGTGTGTCGAAAATGATTTCGTTCCAACCAGCCTGTGCAAAGGTATATGTACCCGTATAGACCAACTGGGCGCTGGAAATAGGAATCCAAGACTGATCACTCAAACCATTGGCAACTGCATTGGGGAAGTCTGTCACATTGGTATGAGCCAAATAAATCTTCAGATCTCTCGGATTCGTGCTTTGCGGTGTGTTCACCTGGAAGGCAATCGACTTGATTTGGCCACCATTCGGCGCATTGATTTCCGAAGCCAGATAGACCTGCTGAGAATAAGAATAATCATAATAGGTATAAGTAGGAATATACGAGTTGTTTGTGGTGCCATCAAACTCCACAGAGGCACCGCCAACACAAGCCGGCGTATTGAAATCAATCCATTCTGTCCAGTCGGAATTGTCGTTACCCGTGCAGATGGTGCGCACGCGCAAGCTGTACGGAGTGCTCAAATCCAGACCGAAAGTGGCGACAAGGTCAACGGTGGTGGTGGTGGCAGGAACAGTCTCCACCGTATTGCCGATCTGCAACTCGTAGGATACCGGAGTGCCCGGGGCCTGAGGAGTAATCGTGGCTACACCTGAATTCACTTCAACAGTGGGTCGCATACAAGTAGGTATTCTGTCAACCAACACATTGTCAATAAACACATAGTTGCTTGTGCCAGTTGTACGCGGAGTGGTCCACTTCGGAGCATGGAAGGTAATGTATCCATTAGTTACCGTAGAGGCGGTAAGCGGAATATCCATGTGGTCAACACCCGCGGGAACACTGATTATACCCGTGATCGGAGTGTATGTGGCATCAGGATCATACGGATTCGTAACCACACCAACCTCGAAGAAAGAAGAATATGATGTGGAGGTAGATACCATTTTTGCAACATCAAAGGAAATCATCAACTGATTAACCGGCAAATTCATCTTAGGCAGAACTGCGTAAGCAGATCCGTACGTCAGAGAAGTAGAGGAAGAAGCTGTAACATTATAGTTGTACAATCTAAGGGAGTTGGTATTCTGGAAAGGATTCGTGGTAGCCGTTCCAGCATAAATACCCCAACCATACGAAGTGGATGTACCCATGAAGGCTCTGTTCCAGCAATCCGGAATCACCTGGGTGGAGACGGATGTTGTACCTGTGTAGCTGTCGAAATCTTCGGCAAATGGAACTTGTTTTACTGCACAAGGCGTGGTAAAGCCTACATATTCGGACCAATCAGAGTAGTCAGTGCCGCAGATGGCTCTCACTCTCACTTGATAATCTGACAATTGTTGCAAGGACGGGAACAACTGCATCAAATCCACTGTGGTGGAAGTGGTAGTCTGCGTCTCGTTGCCAATCTGCAACTCGTAACCTGTCGGCGTACCAGCCATCGGAGTAATGGTGGCATCAGCACCCACAACAGTGATGCCCGGGATGTGGCAAGGACCTGCCGACACCACGATGTCATCAATATAGGCATGATTGTAAATCTGAGAGCCCGTAAAGTCACTGAGTAACATACGGAAAGCAATACGTCCCGCAGGGCCGCTGTAGTTGGCGAAGGAAACTTGAACATGATCTCTCGAGCTGTTCGCAAGGGTGACTTGTTGCACCGGAGTGAATGAAGTCTCCGGGTTGCCAGCATCCGTCACAACACCCACATCAAATTTACAAATGTAAGTGGTAAGAGTGGTAGTATAGGATCTAAGATTGAACGACATCGCCAAATCGCTTATATTTCCATTGAACTGCGGCATTATGGAATAAACATCACCGTAGGTCGGATCTTGTGTGTTAACATACGTGGTCGGGGCATACTGATAAAGACGCAAACAGCTATTACCATTGAAAGCATAAGTAGAGGTTGCTGTAGAAGTATAAACTGATGTACCGTATGAAGAGCTGGTACCTGTATAGGTTTTATCCCAGCAATCCGGCATAAGTGAAGTAATGGACGTGGATCCGGTGTAGCTTTCGAAGTCCTGGAAGTACGGCAGAGCCATCGGAGCACAAGGCGTGTTGAAGGAAGCCGGCACGGACCAATCAGACATGCTATTGCTGCCGCAGTTGGCTCTCACCTGAACCTCATAGCTGGTGGAGTATTGCAGATTCGGGAAGGCCTGCATCAAGTTCACCGTAGTGGCGGTGGTGGTGTAGGTCTCTGTACCCACACGCAACTCGTAGGAGGCAGGCGTGCCACCATTGGCGTTAGGCGTGATGGTGGCCGTCGTACCATTCACTATCAACGACGGGATATTGCACGTGGCAATCGTCGATACAACAAGATTGTCAACAAACAGACGATTGTATCCATACGTGTTGGCTGTCGGATAGTCGGCAGGAATATCATTCCCCAGCAAACGGAAAGCTATTCTTCCCTGAGGACCTGTGTAGTTGTCAAACGAAACATTAATCTGTTGGGTTACATTTTTATTTAATGAGAAATGCTGATACGAAGTGAAATAGGTTTCCGGGTTGTTCGGATCCGTCACCACACCGATATCAAAATTGGCATAGTAATATGTGCTGGTAACAGGATATGTTTTAACTGCAAATGAAAGCATCATCGTATTCAGATTGCCGATCATTTCCGGAAGCATAGCATACACATCGCCGTATGCTGTTGAGGTAGTGTTGGTGGTATAATATGCGTATAAAGAGAGACTGTTAATTCCGCTGGTGGCATAAACGCTATTATTGTAAATGCCTGCATTATACGTAGTGCCTGTACCCGTGAACTTACGCTCCCAGCAGTTCGGCATCACCATGCTGGATACAGCCGTGGAGCCCGTATAGTTGTCAAAATCTTCATAGTAAGGCAATGTCATGGCCACGCACGGGGTAACGAAAGATTCAGCATTCGTCCAGTTGGACTTGTCGTTAGCACCGCACACGGAGCGCACAACGACAGAATAGTTCGTGCTGGGTGCTAAGTTGAACAGCGGCTGCAAATCAACCGTGTTTGTCGTGACATTCATCACCGTCTCACCAATCTTGATGTCGTAGGATTGGGCCGTGCCATATTGGCTGTTAGGCGTAATGGTGAGTGTCGTGCCATTGAGTGCTATCGTAGGAACACCACAAGTGGGGATTTCCGTCACATTCACATCATCAACAAACCAGTACCAAGATGTAGAGGTCGGTCTGTGGCGCATAGCGATTCTGGAGCCGGCAGGTATTTGGATCTCTCTCGACTTCTGAACATTTGAAGAGAACTCATTATAGACATACGTCTCAAGTGTCGTGAAGTTATTAGCAGCATCAACCAAACCCAAGTCAAACTCGCCGCAAGAGGCATTGGTATAGGATTCCGGTCGGGTGTAGAAAGTCAACAACACATTATTGGAAGAGAATACCGGCAGAGCCACGATATTTTCCAAAGCACCACTGAAACGCATAGTAAATGTTCCACTATGGCTATATGTGGTGGAGTTATTCATCATAATTGTACCGGAGCCAATCTTGGTCCAACATTCAGGGGCTGCAGATTGATTGGTAAAGGTTTCGAAATCATTCGAATACGGCAGGTTAACCATACACGGAGTGGTAAGGGTTACCGTTGTCCAGTTGCTGGTATCACCGGCACCGCAAACAGCCTGAACGCTGAAGGTGTATTCCGTGTTCATGGCAATGTTTGTCAAAGCCAAGGAGTTGGTAGTAGCGGTAGCTTCTTGCATGGTGCCATTGGCAAGGCCATAACGTACATTATAGCTGGTCGGGGTTCCCCAATCACCAGCTTCCCAAATTAACGTGGAATTTGAAGCATCGTAAGCAATATTCTTCGGTTCGCTACACGTCGGAGCGGGAACGCAGGAAATATTGAGCGCGAAACCGGGTCTGTTCACAGAAGGATCTGAAACAAACACAACGGTCAGAGCACCTGCCTGGTTGGTAGCTGTAACATCCAACGTACCGGTTCCACCCACCTTTGCAATCTGAGTGGCATGTTCATCTGCGCCGTCATAAACTACGATATAGTCGTAGGAAACGGACTCTGTTTCATAATTGCCCTGCAGACGAATCAAGCTGTTCGGAGTGGCAGGAGTGATGGTGATTTTATCTTCAGAATCGTTGTCATACAAACCATCCGGACCACCATTGTCATAAAGAACACCCATACAAGTTTGTGCGGTGGCTTGCTCGCCCATGATGATAGCGATTTCAACTTTGGCGGTAACAGGGCCAACCCATGCACTGTTGTCATTGCTGCACTGGGTTCTCACATAGAAGTCGTACTCGTTGCCGTATGTCAGACCGGAAATGTTCACCGTGTTAGTGGTGGCGGTAAGCGTGGTGCCTGTGCCAAGAGCGAAATCCTTTGCACCATATTGCACCTCAAAGTTGGTTGCCTGAGCATCGGCATCCCAGTTCAAGTCAAGAGCGTTTTCCGTCACATTGGACACTGTCAAGTTGGAAGGCTCGAACGGGCACTGGTTCACCTTCACGTTGTAGAAGGTCTGAGTACCGTTGCCATTCACAATCTTGAAGTTCGTGGCTTTGCCTTTGTAGATGTCATCCAACGCGATAACAACTGTTTGGCTGCCAGCCTGGCCGCTATAGATTTCGGCGAAGCGGTCGGCACGGGTTCCTCTGTAGGAAGCCAACACTGTATAGGCGCCACCAGCTTCCACTTTGAAGCTCAGATAAGTGGTTCCTACGGAAGGAATGTTAATCGGAGGCGTGATCATGTAGGCGTCTGCCGTCGTGGCACGAGTGTATCCGCTGTAGAAGGAGAAGTCTTCGCCAGTCCAACAGCTCGGCATGGAGAGACCACCGAAGGTTTCCACGAAAGGCACATCATACGGAGCGCAACCGGAGGTGAAGTTCACCGTCACCCATTGGCTGGAATCCGTGCCGCAAAGAGCCTTCACGCGGGCCTCATAATCCGTATTACCAATCAGACCACCGAAGGTAGTCATCGGCACCGTGTTCACATTGATGGTAACCCACTCGTTGTCACCGGCGCTCACCGGCTTGAACTGCACCTTCCACTCGGTTTCACTGCCACCGGCATTCCACGTAAGAGTGGTGGTGTTGGAAACGTTGGAGTATTCCAGGTTGGTGATGTTCGGACAGTTACCAGAGGTGGTGAAAGCACCTTCAATATTCGTACTGTGGTCGTTCTCACCGCAGTTGGCTTTCACTTTCACCATGTAGTCGGTGAACTGGTCAAGGCCTGTCAGCGTGTAGCTGGTGCCCGTCACATTCTGAGCCGTCCAAGCGGTCTCATCCACCTTCTTGTATTCCACGATGAAAGCAGTTTGGTTGGCAGCACCGGCAACCCAGGAAAGGTCGGCGCCGGAAGCCGTAATGTTCGTGATCTTCAAGGAATCGGGAGCCACACAGCTGATCTGATCCAGACATTCCGTGGCGGTCATATCCATGTTCAGGATTATGTTGTTCACCACCGACTTGATGCCTTTAGTACCCGTAGCATTAACGGGGTCTGTATAGCTGACAGCACTCTCATTATCATTATAATGATAAATACTCTTGTTACCATTAGCGGAATGGACATAGAAAGAAATACCTGTCCAATCGTTCACACCCTCATAGTAAGCCACAAGCAGATTTCCGCCCGTGTAGGCGAACGGTGTGGCGAAGGTGAAGGTGTTCCAGCCGGTCGTAAATTCATACGTACCCGTCACTTCTTTCACCAATGTGAGAGAGGAGGGGCTTACATAATCGGTGTTGTTGTCAAATGCCGTTTTGTCGGTATTGGCCAGCCAAATCTTGATATTGCCCGTCGTACCTGTCTTGGTCGGGGCGGACACACAATTGAAGCTGATGGAATAGATATTGCCAGCGGCGGCGTTAATGTCTGCCGCATCAATAATTTGCTGCGAATAGGTGTAATTATACGTTCCATAGAAAGGCAGATAGGAGTCCGTGGTAGAGCCGGAGCCTATTGTATTGTCACCTTGGACAACTGTTACCTGCTCGTTCTGGCAAGCCACCGTGAAGGTGCCTGTAGCCCAATCGCTGGCATCGCTGCCGCAATTGGCCTGCACGCGCATGTCGTAGTTGCTGTTGCCTTGCAGACCTGTCAGCGACACCGTAGGAGCCGTGGCGTTCACGGTGTACCAGTCGCTGTGGTCGCGCAGCTTATACTGGAATGTCCAAGCGCTTTGGGTGGTAGCACCCGGTGTCCACGTGATGGTGGCGTCGGTGCCTGTCACAGCGGCCGTCAAGCCAGTGGGCTGCACGCAAGGTGTCTCAATCATGGAAATGTTATCCACAGCGGCAGGGAACTGCTGTCCACCGTTGCCATCATTCACCCAGGTGAATTGCAGACGGGCGTTGCCGGCCATGGAAGCGGGCACCGTGAAATTGCAGGTGGCCCAGTCGTTAGAACCGGAGAACTTGCCCACGTTGGTGGTTGTGTTGTTCTGCACGAGGTCAACCTTCAGGTAGTCGTAGTTGCCTTCACCATTCACACGATAGTCGAAGGTGAGGATGGCACCCGTAGCCGGGATGACCACATCGCGGTAAGCGGTGGCCGTGCTGGCGCTGGTGATGTCGTATTTATTGGTCGAGCCGTTGTTGGAAACAAACAGCTTGCTATTGTCGAAACCGGCGGCCTGGCCGATGTACCATTTATTGGTGGCAGTACCGTTGTCAAGCTCCCAACCGCGGGAACCGGCATCGCCGCTCTCGAAGTTGACGGTCAAAGGAAGCGTGGCAGGACCCACTTGGAATTCGATGTCGTCATTACTGCGAGGCACAATCTGGATGGTCGTGTTAGAACCTGAGACATAGCGGATGACGAGACCTGTAACGGTAGCCACATCGCCAGCATTCACACTGGTGTTGAGGGTCTTAAGGTCATTGCGAACCTGGAAGCCCGAAGTAATGTCAGCTTGTTCAATGTTCACATTCTCCTTGCTGCCCGTAGTGGCAAAAGTCTTGCTTTGGGTGAAAGTAACATTCTCCACTTTCACCAGTTTGCTTTCGTATGCGGCATAGTCGGCGGCAATCTGAGCCAGTGTTGCCACGACAGGAGCCACAGCCGTGCCCTGCACGCCGGCAGCCCATTGGTCGGTACCTTCCGGAAGGAGTTCGATCAACCCGTTATAGTTTTTGTATTTTCCACAAATACCACCCCTGATCACATCACCGGGATTATATTCCTGAGTTGTACCATATATATATATAGCACCTGTTTCGTCTTGTACATAGGTAGCATTTTTAGCTTCATTTTGGTAAATAACCGTAAGATCGCTGTTGATTTTAAAGACCTCCGTAGTGGACGTTTGCGTCTTGAAGGCGGCAACGTTGGCCACAATGGTCGGGAAAGAGTACACAGCAGAAGTTACCGTGCTGGCATCCGTGCCAACGATGGCAATCGCTTTCACCGTGGTGGTCGTGCCAACGGTGATAGGAGCCGTGTAGAGCGTGGAGTTAGCATCCGGGGTAGTACCATCTATCGTGTAATAGATGTTGGCACCTGCCGTCTCGGAGGTGATGGTCACATTCTGTGCCACCAAGTATGTACCTGTAGCCGGCGTGATGACCGGAGCGGCCACTGTCACTGCCGGAGGAGTGGAAGAGGTGGTGTAGGTGATGGTGACAGCAGAAAATCTGCGGTTGCCACTGGTTCCTCCAATGGTTAACCGAACACCTGTTGTCGCACTAATGTTTGCCAAGGGATTGGTGAACGTACCCATATCCGTACCATCCACACTATATGTGATTCCATTGGTACCATCAGAGCCGCCAAATGTGACATCCACACCTGTGATGGTCACACCTTGAGCCGGCACTACATCCATGTAGTTTCCGCCATACATACGGAGAGCCGTACCCGAATTATAATACTTCGGAGCATTGGTGTTAGTACCCGCGTCAAACAGCAACGTGATGTTTTGATCCATCACGACTGAACTGACAGCTTGGGCATTTTCATACCCATTTGCGGAAAACGTGGTCGTCACACTGGTTTGTGCAATCACGCTACCGACTGCCATCACTGTCACAAGCAGCATGGCCACAAAACTCTTCACCCCTTGGGTTAAAGTTTTAAAAGTGTCGAACTTTTTCATGTGATTTGAATTTAATGAATAATTATAATTTGATTTTTATTATTGATTTTCTATAATATACTCTCTTCCCAAATTCTATTTTTCACCTTATAAAAAAACGAACAAAAATACACAATTTTTTCATACGATTCGTGTTTCCCCGATTTTTTAATCCACATTTTAACATTTTCGTTCATAAACCTGTTTTAACACGTTTCCAATGGACAGTGTTAATATACAACCACCCAAACCCACAGACACAAAGAGGAGCATTGGAAGTTAAGGGTTTAGAAAAACAAAACATGCCCATGCCAACAGCCAATTCTCTTAACATTTTAATGCCATTGTTTCTTAACTCCTCACCCCGACCTTCAACAAAAAAGGGGCCGGCGTTTGCCGGCCCCTTTGCTTTATTGTTTATGGTAAGGATTACTTCGTGATGAAGACCTTGTAGTTGGCCATGCCGTTCTCCGTGCTCAGGCGTACCATGTAGGTGCCCGTGGCCACATTCAGGCTGATGACCTCCGTGTTGCTGTTCACCTTGCCCGTGTAGATCATCTTTCCATAAACATCGTAAATCGTCACGTTGTCGATGCGTACACCGTTGTCGTTAGCGATATAGACATTGTTCTGGGAAGCGTACACGCGGACGAGATCGCTGATGTGGTTCTCAATGCCCGTATGGTCAATCTCCGGCACTGCTTTCGTGCGGAACATCAGCACATTGGTCCACTCACTGCTGTTGTTGGCGCTACAGTTGGCGCGCACCTTCCAGATGTAGCTTGTGTTCGGCTGCAGGCCTACAACATTGTACATATTCGTGGTCACGTTAGCCTCAATGAAGGCACCCGTGCTGTTCTGTTCTTTGTATGCCACGGTGTAGGAATCGGCACCCGGATGGTACCATACTAACGTGGCGGAAGTAGTGTCAAGATTGGTGACATAGAGGTTGCTCGGCACATCGCACACACTCTGCTTGAAGGTGGCATTGATCGTGTGGTTCTCCACCACATTCACGAACGTGTATGTGCCTACAGCACCCATGTTGATGCCATCCACCATCACCTTGTCAATCTCGTAGCCGGCATTCGGCGTAATTGAATAGGTGGCGTTTGCTCCGTAGTTCACCGTGGCGGATCCGCTCGGGGTGATGCTACCATTGGCGCCTGCGCTGGCCACTATCGTGTACGTGATGGCGTTCATCGTGGCCGTCAACGTGGCGTTGGCCGTCACGGCAGGAAGCGTGTAGCTGTATGCGTTGCCCACTTGGACAGCGTTGCTCATCACGTTCGTGCCATTCAGCGTGATTGCGCCTACCGTGTAGCCCACATTCGGCGTGATCGTGAACGTCGGGGTTGCACCGTAAACCACCGTCTGAGTACCAGGAGCGATAGTACCATGCTGCGGCTGGTTCACCGTCACCGTGAAGGTGTTGGCGGCAAACGTGGCGCTGATCGTATGGTCGGCAGTCACATTGCTGAACGTGTAGCTCGTCACTGCACCCACAGACACACCGTCAACGAAGACATTGTCGATGTGGTAGCCCGTGGCGGCGGCAATCGTGTAGCTCTGGTTTGCACCATAGTTCACCACCGTGGCGCCGGCAGGCGTGATGCTGCCGCCGTTGCCAGCAATTGCGTTGATCGTGTAGGTCAACTGGGCGAATGTGGCACTGATGGTGTGGTTGCCCGTGATCGGGGCGAATGTGTACGTGGAAACAGCACCCACTGACTGGCCGTCAACCGTCACATCCGTAATGAGGTAACCTGCATCCGGCGTGATGGTGTAGGTCGGCGTGGCACCGTATGCGAACGGACCGGCAGGACCATTAATCGTACCATGGGTCAATGTAGCCACTGTCACCGTATAAGAATCAGCAACAAAGATGGCCTCGATGGTCTTGTTGGCTGTGATGGCCGGGAAGGTGTATGTCGTGACAGCACCCACAGAAGTACCGTTCACTTTCACATCGCTGATGTGGTAGCCCGCATTCGGCGTGATGGTGTAAACCGGCGTAGCGCCATACGTATAGGTGTGTACGCCCGACGGGGTGATGATACCACCAGCGTTGGCCGTAGCCGTAATCGTATATTCATTCGGCTCGAAATAAACGACATACGTATGGTTCTCGGTAATGTTCGTCAGCGTCTCCGTATAAGTAGCTTCCGGATTGGCCACATTTACAATCACATTGTTATGCAACAGACTGGAGATGTGGTTACCCGCACTCGGCGTAGCCGTGAACGTGTAGGTCATAGACGGATCATACGCGAAGCTGCTGATGCCCGGGGTCACCGTACCATCGCCGTAACCGTTCGTCACAATGCTGAACATCTTCGGAGCCACCGTAATGTCCACCACGTGGGTACCGGAGATGAAGCTGAATTGATAATTGTCGTGGAAGCCGTATTCCACACCATCCACGAAAATGTTCGTGATATCATAGCCGGCAACCGGAGCGAAGGAAGCCAACCAGTCGTCGCCATAGTTGTGGCAAGTGATGGTTGTTGCCGGATCTGTGGTGGTAGCCTCATTATTCACAACAGCAAGACCACCATTCACATTGTAACGGATACAGAAGGTGTCGATTTGGATGATGGCATTCACATGATAGTTACCATTGACAGAAGCAAAGGTGTAGGTGTACGTGCTATCGCTGGTGAAGTTCACATTCTGGATATTCTCCACACCGTCCACGAGGAAGCTGTTCAGATGGAAGTGATCCTCAATTGTACCGTTCAGGGTAAGGGCATCGCCTTCGGCAACCAATGCGGTGGCCGGGGTGAGCGTGCCGCGCGGAGCGGTGCTGCCCAAGTAGGTAGGATCGTAATTGGTAACATCTGCCGTCACCTGGAAGCCGAACTTCACGTTCACATTCTGCGTGGCCGTGACATTATTGAATGTCAAGGTGTTCACCGGACCGTTGCCGTTTACATCCACCACATAGTAACCGTTGGCCGGCGTGATGGTGGAAGTGTGGTTGGCATCATAGTCAATCCAAGTGTCATACTGGGCAGGAGCCGTCAGCATACCGGAGTTGTCCACAGAGCCTTTACCCGTAAGGACATTGTAATGGATGTTGACCGTATCCTTACGGAAGGTGGCCTGGACATACTTGCTGGCGAAGATGGCATCGAACACATAGTTGTACACACCCGGAGCGACTTCCACCACATCGGCGGTAACATCATCACCACCCACGAAGGTGACACCTTCAGCATTCTCCATCTCACTGGTCAGGAAATTGTCAAGGTGATAATTCGGATCAGCCACCATAACCACAGTGTAAGGAGCACCGAACATGACGGTGTCAACCGTGGCCGGCACGAAATGTCCGCCCGGAATATTGTAAAGGGCAGGATTGTAGTTAACGGCGAATTTATGCACCGTGAACTGGGAGATAGCGAAGGTGGCATAGATAGTGTCGGGAGTCGTGACATTATTCAGTGTATAAAGCACCACGCGGGAGTTCTGCATATCCTCGGCCACCACCTGGTTGCCATTCACCCAAACGCCTTCGGTGTGGTACATCTGGTCCGGACGAACGCTCACGATGAAGTCCTCACCATAAAGAGCCTTCACATCGCCCACCGGGCTGATGGTACCATTCGGGCCTGCGCTGATGTGCAGGTCAACCAGCTTGTTCACATAGAGGTTGTCGAAAAGAATACCGGCATTGCCGCGCAAGCTGGCAGCCTTAATAGCGATATAATATGTACCTTCAACAGCATTGTTGTAAATCAATTCATTGTGCATATTCACATCCTCTTTCGAGAAGTTCGTATGAGAAGCCAACAGCGTCAGGCTGCTCGGATCCTGAGATGTTCCAATATACACATTCATGCTCTCCGCCAGATTGCTCAATGCGTTATAGTCGTATGAAACCATGATTTCGCCAGCGGGAAGGTGAATACAGGTGGAGAAGAGGTATTCGTCGGCATCGAGGTCATCGTTAAAGGTGTAACGAGCCTGGCCGGATGTTACGGTCCACTTCACCGGATTGTTGTTGCCGCTCACGTCAACCCAACCGTTCTTATCAACCACCACATTGGTGAAGTCTTCCTTGTACGGGATGTTCACCTCGCTCACCAAATTGGTCACCACCTCATCAGCGATAGTCTGGTTCGTTGTGTTTTCATCGCCAGCATAGGTCACGAAAGCCGACACATTGTTCGTGGCAGCGGTGAACACCGGGGCGGTGTTGAACGTATAGGTGTAGCTTTCGCCCGTCATTAACGGGGTGGTCAAGGTCACCGTCTCGGTCACAGGCGTGCCACCGTTGATGGTGTAAGAAGCATCGAACGTTCTCACCGTATCATCCAAACCAACGTTCTTCACTGTGATGGAGATTTTCTTGCCTGTCAAGTCGCAAGCATCGGCCACATGGCTGATGCCCGTGAGGGCGAGGTCTTTGCTGAAGAGCACCTGCTTGATGGCAATATCATCAATACCAAGATAGTACGTGGATGTGGTAGCACATTCGCTGCGGAAGGCCAAGCGTGCGCCTGCCGGCAGGTTGATGAGCGGGTATTCATACTCCTTGGCGGCAGTTTGTGTGATGATGTTCGTATGGATTGGCACAAACGTGGCCGTATCCGTAATGTCCGTCACATAACCCAAATTCAAATGGATATTTGTATTGAGGGTACTTTGACGACCTTTGAAGAACAGAGCCGTACGGTCTGTAATACCGGTAATCTCCGGGAAGACTGTCATATTATGGTTGCCATACGAAGCGGAAGAGGTCAGCACTTGGAACAGGTATGGATCCGTAGCATTGTTATAGGGTGAATAAGAACTGTATTTTATCACCTGCGGTCCATAGTAATAGGTGGTGTATGTGCCAAAGTACTCTACATGCCAGCAGTCCGGAAGCAGACTGGCATCCCTATTATGGGAATAGGTGGTGGGAGCCGAAATATAACCATTGAAATCCTCAAAATAAGGAACGGAATAGGTGACACACTGCGTAGAGAATGTCACGTATGTCAAATTCTCTGTGGAGCTCTCCGTAGCGGAGCAGACGGCTTTCACCGTAACCGGAATCGTGTAGGACTTACCACCTGTCAAACCAGTGATGGTATAGAGCGTATCCGTCACCTGTGCGGTGGTGGGCACTCCATTCATTTCGTAGGTGATTTCCCAGTTAGTTTCGCTGCTGGTAGGTGTCCATGCGATTGTGGCACTGTTAGTTGTAGTGCTTTCCACGCGCACATTGATCGGACGGGAACAAGTAGAAACTGTACCCGGACAAATTTCGAATTTCACAACGGGAGTTTGGTAGTTTCTGCTAGCTGAGTTAAAAGGATTGACCGGAGAAGGACATTCAGCAGCCATTGGATCCGAGGTGCTGTTTCTGTAGTGCGTCACATAGTAACTTCCCGTAACGTTTGGCATCTGGTGACTATCGTAATTGACACCACTGCTTGCTGCCGTAGTGGATTGGGAGACAACCACCACCAAATTATCCGTTCCGTTGTAATGGAACGGGGTATCGAAAATGAACTGCTCCCATCCGAGTTCCTTACCGATGGTCACATTATTATGGTCATACACCAAATACAAATCCGACATCGGGGTCCAATCTTTTGCCGTACTACCTGTTTCATTAAGCGTTGTGTGAGCCAAGTAGATTTTCACATTGTCAAGGAAGAATCCGTTACCGGAGTTATTACCGGTGCAATTCCAAGAAATGGAACTGATGTCACCGGCACCACCTACGGAAGCAGCATGGTAAATCATTTCTGCCCAAGAGTATTTTCCATTGGTATAGAACGGGAATGTATTAGAAGTGCTATAGTGTGTTCCAAACGTATTGAAGACACCACCGTCACATGGTGTGACAAAGGGCACCGGATCGGTGAAAAGGCTGGAAGAGGTGCTGCTGCAGGCAGCCTTCACGCGCACCAGATAGTTGGAGCTTCCCGTCAGCGTCAAGGTGGCACTGTCGGCGTTGGTCACGTTAAGGGATGTCCAAGCCGTGGCTTCTACGGTTTTGTATTCCACCACAAAGTCAGTCTGAGAGGCATTGCCCGGAGTCCAATGGGCCACAGCCGCATTGCTGGTTATGCCATCAACGGTAACAGCGGTAGGAATATCACAATCATTAGAACAACCATAGAAAATAATATTGTTACGGGAAGTGTAGGTATAGCCGGAGTACGTAGCGGGACTTGTCGGGTCATAATCGGTGGAGGTGCTGTAGATGTACAAGGACTTCACACCCACCGTATTGGTATAAGTGCCATACATACCGGAAGAGGCCGTTCCTGTATTATCATCGAAAATCAGCACATAGTTGCTGGTACCATCATAATTGACCGGAGTGGTGAACGGAATCTCATTCCATTGATAGGCCTCAAACTCGTAACTGCCAGAGAAGACACGATAGTTGGTGTCAGCGGCTTCCCAGTCATAGCCGTCGCTGAAGATGGTCTTGGTGGTCGGCTGCAGATAAATATCTATTGTACGGGTTTTGGTTGAACCGCTGTTATAAATGGAAATCTTGTTGATCATACCAGCAGCACCTAATTCTTCCGCCGTGAAAATCTGCTCCGTCATGGAATAGGCATTCGCGGTATAGACAGGCAAATAGGAAGAACTATTGTTGTTGGCCATGGATCCTACTGACACATTCTTGCCACCCAAACACGGGGTGCGGATGTCATCCGCCGTCACATACGGGCTGGATTCGGTAGCACTGCAAACCGCTTTCACGCGGATGGAGTACGTGGTGTTCTCATTCAACGGCAGCACGGTGCTGTTGGCATTGGACACACTGACGGTGTTCCACGTCGGCATATTCACATCGCGGTATTCCACCACAAAGTCGGTCTGGCTCGGATCGGCCGGAACCCAAGTGACGGTGGCGGAATTGCCAAGCACATTGGAAACCGTTACACTATTGACCTTCGGACAGGCAGCCATCTGCTCCACATGGATATCATCAATACCCACATAATAGTTGTTGTTTGTTCCGCCCACATACTTGAAGGCAATACGTTTGCCCGTCATGTTGGCAAAAGACTGCTCCACCTTGGTCATCGTGGTGAGCTGCGCCAAGGTGGCTGCTTCCACAAAGGTGGTGGGATCTGCCGGATTGGTCATCGTACCGAGTACAAGTGTTCCGTTAGCAGCAGTTGCTCCCTCATTGCGATACCAGAACGTCAGCGTCACATTGTTCTCCGTGAACTCAGGCAGAATAGCATATATCGGTGTGGTATTGCTGGAACGGAAATACAGCGACTTGGTTCCGCTATGCACGTATGCCGTAGTCGTGTTAACGTATGCCAACGGATAAACCACACTGCTGGTCACATACGGATTGTTGTCAATGAAACTCCAGCAATGAGGCATCTCATAGAACATGGTGTAGTTCTCAAAACCTTCGTCGTATGGCAGGCTGAGTGCCGTGCATTCTGTAGATGCCGTCAGTTCCGCATATTCGCTGGGATTGCTACCACAAAGCGTTTTAACACGGATCTGATATTCGGTACCAACGTTGAGGCCGTTGATCGTGTAGTTCTTTTGGGTTGCCGTAGCGGTGGTCCAGTCGGCGGCATCGGCGGTTTTGTATTCCACCACCCAAGAATCACCCATTTCGGCATCCCAGGAGAGACCGATGCTGGTGGAGGAGAGGCTGGAAACCGTCAGATTTTTCGGTGTACCCATACATTGGGTCACCTCAAAGAAATTGCTGCGCAAAATACTTCCTGCAGTCGGACGCAACATGAAGTTCACATTCTTGCCTTTGTACAGATCCGGAAGTTCAATCACATGAGACTGATAATCCACCAAGTCAGCAGTGGCGGCACCCGTGTAAAGGACACTGAAGTTTTCAACGGCACTACCACGGAAAGAGGCTAAAATTTCGTACGAATCCTCAGAAGCGCAAGCAAAGCGCACATACACGGGACCATTATCCGGAACGGCAAATGCCGGCGACATAAGCCATGCATCCGGATTATTCGATGCTTGAACACAGGAAAGCTGTGTCCCGAACTTGCTGTTGGTCCAGCATTGCGGGAAAGTGTTATTACCCAAAACCGTGGAGTACGGAAGGTCAAGAGCCTCGCATCCGGAGGTGAAGTTGTAGGTCACCCAGGCACTCTGGTTGGTCGGGTCGGTCTCATCGCACATCGCTTTGACGCGAACGTTGTAGGAGGAGTTGCCCACCAAGCCACCGATGGTGGTGTTGGGTGAGTTGTACACCGGGATGGTGGTCCAAGAATTGTCATCGGCGGAAGCTAACTTGAACTGTACCTGCCAAGCCTGCTCGGTGCCGCCAGGTGTCCAGGAAAGGGTCACGGCATTGGCCGAGTTGGAATGGTTAATACCACTCACCACCGGACACATGCTCAGCGTGGTGAACGAAACCGGACTGGCATTCGTGGCTTCGCTGGTGTTGTTGGTACCGCAATCGGCTTTCACGCGCACGTTGTAGGCGGTCATCTGATCCAAACCCGTAATCGTGTAGGTGGTGGCACCGCTCACCGGGATGGTGGTCCAGGTGGTGGCGTCAGCCTTCTTGTATTCCAACAGATAATCGTTGGTCTGGTTAGCGGTGTTGGGAGTCCACGTCACATTTACAGAATTGTAGGTGATGTTGGACGTGGTCACGCTGGCCGGCTTCGGACAAGCTTCAATATCGCCGCACTGGTTCTCATCCATGACCACCCGGATGTTGGTACGATAAGAGCCACGCGTTCCCGTAGCTGTACCCGGATGCTCGGCGTATGCACGCGATGTAGCTGCCGCTGCCGCAGAAGCCGATGTGCCATTGCCTCTATAAAGGCAAGTGTAAGATGTACTGGTATATTGGAATTTCATAGTTGTGGATCTTCCGGATGATGCTTTCGACACCACCACCACCAGGCTCTTCGAGTTGTCATACCAGAAAGGCTGATCCAAAACAAAAGTATGCCATCCTGTGGTGTTACCTATTCTTTCTGATCCCGTACCGTCATACACTAAAGTAAGATCACTCATCGGTACCCAATCACTGGTGGATGACCATGTTGTCTTAGTTGTGGTGCCCATATAAATCCGAACCTCCGATTCGTACAGGGCGGAGGCTGCTGTATTATGCGCATTGGTACAATTCCATGCAATGGACTTGATGTAGCCCGGAGCGGTAGCTCCTACTACAGACGAAGTGTAGAGTGTCTGAGTCCATGCGTTGCAATAATAAGGATGAAGACCTCCATAGTAATTGGTGGAGGTTCCTGTACCTACAGTGCGGGTGGCTTCCACAACGGTCAGATCCAAACACGGAATATTGAAATTGCCTGTCGTGTAGGCGCTGCTCTGAGTTCCGCAATTGGCTTTCACGCGCATGTCGTAAGCGCTGTTGCCTTGCAGGTTTGTCAGCATTACCGTAGGAGTGGTAGTGCTGATGGCGTACCAATCCGTATGGTTGGCAAGTTTGTATTCGAGCGTCCATGCCGTCTGGTCGGCGGGAGCGTTCCATGTGATGACGGCCGTGTCATTGGACACCACAGCCATCAGGTTGGTGGGTTGCACACACGTGGCCTCCACCAAGGTAACATTATCAACAGCTGCCGGATACTGGTTCACGGCGGTCACATCATTATACCATTGGAACTCCAACGTGCATTGTCCGGCATATTCGGGAGCAATGGTCGCAGAATAGTGGGCCCAATCGGGCGTGTTATTCAATGTCGGAGCTATATCTAATGTGTTGGTTCCATTCACCAAACGCACAGCCATGTAGCCATGGTTGCCGGAACCCACCACACGGTAGTCGAACGAAAGGATAGCGCCATTGGCGGGAATCATCACCTCACGGGAGGCTGTCACATTGGAAGTGGTAGCCACATATTTGTTCGTGGCACCCCCATTACATGATATATACAACTTATTATTATCAAAACCCTGCGCCTGGCCGATATACCATTTATTCGTATAGGTGCCGTTGTCCAAAGTCCAACCGTTTACACCATTGTCGCCGGCATCGAAGGTGGCCGTCATAGGCAGCGTGGCCGGACCTACGGAAGCAATATACGTCACCTCTATGGATTTCACATACAAAGCTTTGCTGGTTGTCTGGTTCCAGTCGATGTTGATTGCACCGGAAGCGGAACCCGTGAATGTATAATCAGTAGCATACTGATCAATATAGACCATATCGCCAGTGGAATAGGAGGGGTCATTGTACGTGAAATCCACGCCGCCAACCGTCACCGATACATACGCACCCGTGCCGCTGGCCCCGCTCGTATTCACTTTCACCGAAGTGATGGTACCAGGAATGTCACTTGTCTGCAAGTTCAGGAAAGAGCACGAGTTATTTGCTGAACCGAACTGCTGTCCCTTGGTGGCATCATAGCCCCAATATCCTCCATCGCCTGTGGCGGTCCAGTCCACACCGGACAAGGTCTGCGTGCCGAACGCACTCCATGTTGCCGCATTAATCTGATGAGAATACACTGTCTGGGCTAACAAGCCGCTCACCGCTGTCATCATGATAACCATGATTGCAGCCAAAACCTTCACCCCTTGGGTTAGATTTCTTAAAGTGTCAAACTTCTTCATGTGTTTAGTTTTTAATTGATAATTAGATTGTTATATTTATTTTTCTATTAAAAATCCTTATCTTTTATCCTTCTCAAAAACACACTTCTTTTCCAAAAAAACGAGCAAAAATACACAATTTTTCTTATTTGTGCTTTTATAAAATACAATATTGAAAAAAAAAAGAAACCACTGGAAATGCTATGTTTCACATTTCCAATCAATAAAAGATAACTCCAAAGAAAAAAAACGTTATCAGAAATCCGAATCTTCGCGCACTTGCCAGATGAAAACCTGATCGCCGCGATGAACGACTGACCGCACGGGGATGGAGCAATAAGTCCCCTTTAGCGCCTGCTCCGCCGGCACCGTGTCCACCCGTATTTCAGTCACCGTATCCTCATAAACGCCGGTGGTGTTGCCTGTGATAAGAATCTCGTCGCCCACGGTGAGCGGATCCTCCTCCACACGGATTTCTGCCACGGAGAGCTTGCTGAAGTAGTTGGTGACTTTCCCGATTCTGTGTTTCACACGAGTGGCCTGCGAACCGTAATGGTCCGCCCACTCGCCGGTCTTGCAACCCAAATAGTAGCCGCCCCAGAAGTCGCGGTTATAGACGCTGCGCAGCCGCTGCATCCACTCCTCCACGCGCTCCTGCGTGTAGGTCCCGTTCGCGATAGCCTCTGTCGCCTCGTGGTAGCATTGCGTCACCACGTTGACGTACTCGGGCGGACGGCCCCTACCCTCTATCTTGAGGATGGAGACTCCCGCCTTCAGGATTTTATCCAAAATCCCAATAGTGCACAAGTCTTTCGGCGACAAAATATAGGGATTTTCCACCTTCAGTTCTATTTCGTTTTCCTCATCAATAATCCGATAGGCGCGACGGCAGGGCTGGTTACATGCGCCCCGGTTGGAGGAGAAATTATAATTGTCGAGACTCAAATAACAGCGTCCTGACACGGCCATGCACAACGCCCCATGCACAAAAATCTCTATTTTCACCAGTTCTCCGCCGGGTCCGGTGATATTCTGCTCTTTCACCGCCTTGCAGATATCTGCAATCTGAACCAACGTGCATTCACGGCCCAGCACCACCACATCGGCAAACTGCGCATAGTAACGCACAGCTTCCAAATTGGTGACATTGCATTGTGTGGAAAGATGTATCTCCAACCCGATCTGGCGGGCATACTGGATCACAGCCATGTCGGAGGCAATGATAGCCGTGACCTGGCACTCTTTGGCCACATCCAACAAACGGTGCGCTTGCTCGATCTCGTCGTTATACACGATAGTGTTGACCGTCAGGTACGTGTTGACATGATGTTGGTGGCAGATGTCGGTGATTTGCCGCAAGTCGTCGAGGGTGAAATTGGCCGCTGAGCGCGCCCGCATATTAAGCACCCCCACTCCGAAATAGACGGAACCAGCCCCTGCCTGGATGGCGGCCATCAAGGAATCATACGAACCGGCAGGTGACATGATCTCAATCATAAACAGAAAGCAATGTTAATTGTTTTACTCCTCCTGTTTCTTTTTGGAGATCATTTTCAGAAATGAGATTTCGTTCTTGGTCAGGAAACGCCACATGCCACGGCGCAGGTCCTTCTTGGTGAGGCCGGCGAAGACCACGCGGTCCAATTTCACCACCTCATAGCCCAGAAATTCGAACATACGGCGGATAATGCGGTTCTTGCCCGAGTGGATGGTGATTCCCACCTCTTTTTTCGAGTCGGCACCCTCCACATACTGTACATCGTCGGGAGTGATAACCCCGTCGGCCAGCTCAATGCCGTTGCGCAAGGCCGCCATGTCGATGGAAGCGAAAGGCTTGTCCAACTCCACGAGGTATGTCTTCTCGATCTGTGAACTGGGATGCGTCAGTTTCTTGGTCAAGTCGCCATCGTTTGTGAACAACAGCAAGCCCGTGGTATCACGGTCCAACCGCCCCACCGGATAGATTCTCTCTTCGCACGCATCACGCACCAGTTCCATCACGTTGGCGCGGTCGCGCTCGTCATCGGTGGTGGTGATGTAGTCCTTGGGCTTGTTGAGCAGCACATAGACAGGACGCTCGCGCTGGAGCACCTTGTCGCCATAGCGCACCTCATCGGTGGGCAGCACCTTATGGCCCATCTCGGTAATCACTTCGCCGTTGACCGTGATGGCCCCGGAGGCAATCAGAACATCGGCATCGCGGCGGGAGCAGATGCCCGCATTGGCGATATATTTGTTCAAACGGATGGGACCATGCTGCTCTTCATACTCTAATGTCAGAATTTTCTGCTTTCTCGGAGCCTGACGGCCTTCCATCTTGCGTTTGTTGACGATCTCGGTCAGGATTTCCGACTCGGCCGTCACGTTCCGGCGGCGCGGACGCTTGTCGTCCATTTTGTCTGGCCGGCGACGGTCGCCACGTCCGAAGCCCGGACGATCGGATTTTTCGAACCGGCGTTCCCCACGGGCCGGTGCGCCGCCACGCGGAGCATTCCGCCGCGGACGGGATTCTCTCTCTTCATTATCATCAAAACGCCTCTTGGAACGGTACTTAGGAGGTCGTTCATCGTTGGAACGGCGAGCCGGACGACGGTTGTCCGACCGTGATCCGCGACTATAAGAGGATTCCTCATTAAACTCTTCACTATTGAATTTTCGTGCCATCAGTGGGTAGATTTTCCTTATTTTACAAAAACGGCGCAAAGATACAATTTAATTGGCAAACCGAACACCCTCATTTTGGTCAAGACCATTTTGCTGTCGTACGCAAAACAGTAATGATAGATTCGCAAAGTATTTTGTACTTTTGCACCTTCATGTTTTCCAATCTTGTTTCACGGATTTCTCGGGCTCGATATTGTGATGTAATAAGTTTTTGAATAACAAAAGTCTTCTTGATAAAACGATAATGATTATGAAACGCATTTTTTTCTTTTCTGCCATTCTTCTGTTCGCCACCACCGTATGGAGTCAAGTAGGGCCATCCATAAAATCTTTTTCATGGAAAGGACTTTCCATTAACTATCCAGACAATTATACCATTATAGAAAAAGAGTACGACCGTCAAAACAAAGCTTACAACTTTATCTGCACAACCACCGGAGATAAAATTTCCATGGTCACTGTCAGTTTCCTGAAAAATTTGGCAAAAGATTTCTCTTCAAGCCTCGATCGAAAAATCTTTTTCAAAGAAATCATACCGAACATTGTTTCTGAGGTGGGTAGTTCTCTTGATTCCCTGAAAACCGGCGATGTCAAAGAGTTTCCCATATCTTTCCCCAATGTTTACGCTGATTATACCGCTATAATAGAAAACATTGATGTTCAAGGGAGAATCGTGGTGTTTATACAAAAAGAGAGTATCATCACCTGCATTCTAATCACAGAATCTTCTCAATACATGCAGGAACTTGACAACATTATTAAAACGATCACCGTGAAATAAAACTATTTCCCAATTATTTCTTCAAGACACTTATTGTTTGAATAGCATTATATAACGAACCAACCGGCTCTCATCTACTACAGACATTGGGGCGGTTATTGGCAATATGAGACCTACCCCGAAGCGAACCAGATCATCTTCAATCCGGAAATGAACCGAGCAGTGGTAATGTTCCGTTTCGTGTATGAAGGCGGCGAGGTGATTTTGGAGAAACAGAACGGGGAATGGGTTGTGGTGGATTCACGCTTCACGTGGATTGAGTAAATCGTTCCAATATTTGCGTGAAAAACCTCCCCGCCCTCAATGGTGATCCGCTCAAGGGTGGAATTGGGGCAAATGGAAATTGCATTCTCACGAACAAAATCTTCCAAAATTCCAGGCGGTCAATCCGAAGCACCGTCAAGTACTGTATTGTGCATTTCTTGCACTTTGCTATTTTCTTTCCGGAAACAGCAACTTTTCAATCGGAAAATGTCACTTTTATCATTTTGATATTTAGCAAGTTAAATATCATTGGCTCTTGATTTGTTTGCTTTTATTTTGTAACTTTGCAGGCAACAACTAAAAAATATGATGAAAAAGAACGAGGCTGAACTTGTGAAAATTGAATCTATCGACACGCTTTATCAAGACGCTTGTCAGATAATCGAAAATGCTCGCAGTAATGCCGTGCGTAGCGTTGATTTCTGCCGTGTGCAGATGTATTGGAATTTGGGGAGGCGTATCTTTGAAGAAGAACAACAAGGGAAAGAACGTGCAGACTATGGCAAATACATCATCAGGAATCTTTCGAAGCGTTTGACACCTGAATATGGGAGTGGGTTCAGTGTGCGCCAATTAGAACAAAGCCGTCAGTTTTACAGGACTTATCCAATTGCGAACACAGTGCGTTCGCAATTGAATTGGAGTCAATATCGTAGGTTGATTCAGATTGAGGATCCTGACAAGCGGGAGTATTATGAGTTAGAATCGGTCAACAATGCGTGGACAGCACGCGAGACGGAGCGTCAAATCAATTCCAAGCTTTATGAGCGTCTGCTTATGAGCAATGATAAGGAGAGTGTCCTGGCTGTTGCCCGCAAACAGAGAATCCCAGAAGATCCCGCAGAGGTGATAAAGGAACCAATGATGCTGGAATTCTTGGGACTGCAGCCAAAATCGAGCTACTACGAGAAAGACTTGGAAGACGCCATCCGGTTTCATCTCACAGAATTTATGCTCGAACTGGGCATAGGTTTTACTTTTGTAGATCGCCAGAAACGGATAATGCTTGAAGATGATGAATTCTTCGTCGACCTTGTATTTTACAATCGTCTATTGAGGTGTTTTGTCATAATTGAGACGAAAACGGGTAAACTGACCCATCAGGACCTGGGACAATTGCAGATGTATGTCAATTACTACGACCGCATTGAGAAACTACCTGATGAGAATCCCACCATAGGCATTTTGCTCTGCACCCAAAAGAATGACACGCTGGTGAGAATGACGTTGCCTGAAGACAACAAAACCATTCTCGCCAATGAATACAAATTATATCTTCCTACTACGGAACAACTCGTCAAAGAGGTTGACATAGTGAAAAAGTTGGCTAAACAAAAGCGGAAAGAGTAGGGTTAGCAACAAACGGGAGCCTCCGCCCCGCCAGTGCCACAAACTGCTAACCACTAACTACTAACTGCTAACCACCACGAACTTCACATCGCTAATCCCCGCCTTGGTCTGCACGTGCGCGAGGTAGGTGCCGAGGGCGAGACAGTTTTGGAGAAGCAGAACGGGGAATGGGTTGTGGTGGATTCACATTTCACGTGGATTGAGTAAAATCTTTTATATGGCAAGGTTACGAAAGTCTGAAATACATCTTGCATTAGATTAAGAGCTTTCCCTGTCAAGTTATGCTTTAAATATCAAAAAAGCCCCGATCGTACAGAAACCGAAAAAAAAGATATATGTCACAATGGTAATTATCGCCCAGACAAAACGTTGCCGTTTTGTCTGATGCTCATATTCATTCCAATATTTGCGCCATTTGTTCTTATGCGTCAGGAAATACCAGTGGAAGAGGTATGACAAAGCCATAGACAGGGCAAGTGTGGTTAATATGGCCCAGAAATTGTCTCCTATAAGTTTGACAACAAGGGCAGCCATTGGTAAGAACCACAGAAGTCCCATAAACCCCTCGTGCAAAAATGCGCCGTTAAAAGCGGCTTCTGCATGTCGTAGATAGTCACCCTTTTTTAATTTGCGTTTAGAGGGCAACCACCTCATCTGCCAAAAAACAACGCAGTTCACATGGATGAGATTGACAAACCTTTCCATCGTCTTCTTTTCTTGTTCCGCAAAAATACATTTTTTTCAACTATAAGGAGTTTTTCGCTCCCGATGGAGATCTGCTCGGAGTGAGGTAAGAGCAAACAGAAATAGCAGTCTTACGGGCAAAATCTTCCAAAATTTCAGGCGTTCAATCCGAGGCATCGCCAGATACTGTTTTGTGCATTTCTTGCACTTTGCTATTTTTTTTCCGGAAACAGCAACTTTTCAATCGGAAAATGTCACTTTTATCGTTTTGATACTTAGCGAGTTAATTTGATTTTGTTCTTGTTTTTCTCGAAATGATTTTGTATGTTTGCCGATAAAAATTCATAAAACTCAAAATAAAAGGGATCTATTATGAAGCAAAATGAACTAATGGCAGAAAACGGTCCATTCACCACGAACACTGGCGAAATCATCCTCTACCAACCGGACAGCAGCATTAGGTTGGAGGTGCGGATGGAAGAAGAGACGGTGTGGTTGAATCGCAAACAAATGTCAATCTTGTTCAACAGAGACAAAAAGACTATCGGCAAACACGTGAACAATGCTTTAAAGGAAGAATTGGCCGGTTTTCCAGTTGTCGCAAAATTTGCGACAACTGCCGATGATGGAAAGAATTACCAGACAGAGTATTATAATCTTGATATGATACTGTCGGTCGGGTATCGCGTGAAATCCAAGCGAGGCATTGAGTTCCGACGTTGGGCGACTTCCGTACTGAAAAAATATCTCCTTCGTGGATATGCCATCAATCAACGTATCCAGTATGTGGAACAACGCATAAATACGCAACTACAAGAACATACAGAACGAATCCACAACCTTGAGAACAAGGTTGATTTCTTCGTGCAAAGCGCCCTGCCGCCAAAAGAGGGCATTTTCTTCGACGGCCAAAACTTCGACGCATACGCCTTCGTCTCCGACCTGATTCGTTCCGCAAAAAGACGCATCATCCTCATTGACAACTATATCGACGATTCGGTGCTCCTGATGTTGGCGAAACGAGGTGATGGCATAACGGCGGAGATTGTCACGCGACGTATTACAGAAACGCTATCTTTGGACCTTGAGCGTCACAACCGTCAGTATCCGACCGTAACTACCATAGAATGTGACCATTACCACGACCGCTTCCTTATTATCGACGACACGGTGTATCACATAGGTGCATCGCTCAAAGACCTGGGGAAGAGACTCTTTGCATTCAACAGGATGGAAATGGGGGCGGAGGAGATACTGATTTAGGCCGACAGAGGGTGACAAATCGGCATAGTGGCGTTTTGAACATCTTCGA
>JAEEGF011669308.1_pt1 | contig 28921 bp, 22 predicted proteins | sample 9134171 | NCBI WGS metagenome assembly JAEEGF01 (sample SAMN16246542, study PRJNA631951) | gut metagenome | biome: gut microbiome; feature: rumen; material: AP-attached | host: Bos | place: Iran: Karaj | collected 2018-10 | reverse complement strand
CTTTTCTTTATTCCTCTTTGATAGCCTTAAAAGCTGTTTTTCCGCTTTCTGCTTTTGCTGCCTCATTTGTGTCTATGCTATTTCCAAATACCACAAATCTGTCAAAAAGATATTCGGTAACAAAGTTTAGTGCCATATTAAGTCCCGTTACAAGGTATTCATTCCAAAGCAGGCTTTCTGCAAGATAGTTGCCAAGAAGCGTGCTAAGAGGAGTAAATACCGCGTAGTAGCCCGCCACTTTAAGCATTGCCACAGGAACATTGTTTGCCGATTTAAAGGTAAACTTTCTGTTTAATGTAAAATTCCAAAGAACCGAAAGCACCAGGGCAATAAGATAACATGGCCAGTACGGCCAGCGCGCAAACTCATTTAATATGGTAAATGTAACTATTTCGATAATGCCTGCCGAAAATGAGAACAGGCAAAACTTTATGGCACGAAGTACCTCTTTTTTCTTTTCCTTATCCATACTCCCGCCCCCTTATTTCTTTTTAGAATATTTCATCTTGTAAACCGTTCTCATAAGGGTGCAGTCAAAACCTGACAGTTTTATGTTTACGCCGCATTTTTCCGTGTATTTTTTAGCAAGGACCGCTTTTTTAACAAGAAGAGCAAGGGCCGCAGCATCATCATCTTCATCTGCCTTTACAAGGGCTCCAACGCCCCTTACAAGCACCGCATCCTGCTTTGAGAGCGCCTTTAAGATGTCTGACTCATTTGCGGGTACGCTCTTTAGCTTTCCTCCTATCATCTGCGCCATATCATCTGTCTGGGCCGTAAACTCCCCGGCATCGGCCCGCTCTATTACACCTTCGTTTGATACGCATATAAGATTCGGGTAAGTTTTCTTTATCTTTTCGCATACAGGATCTAAAGGTCTTTCGCTAAGCCATTTTTCTGTATCAAAAGCCTTGCTTACCGCTCTTTTACAAACCTCTTCAAGTGCCAGCGCCTTTGCCATGGCATCATCCCTGTCCTTGCCGCAAATGAGAGCTCCGTGGTGGATCATAAGGATCACCTTGCTTCCTTTTGCAAGCTCTTTTGCAACGTTTGCTTTTAGAGTCTTGGTACCAGGAAGCCCGTAGCCTGCCACTCTTATCTCTCCCAAAAGTTCTTTTTCTTCAGGAGTAAGGACAAGGCTGTCTGCCCCCACAAGTCCTGCTGCCGTAGCAAAGTCCTGATGAGTGTGGATCACAAAATTAACATCCGGAAAAGTTTCATATGCCGCTGCGTGGATCTTCTTTTCACTTGACGGCTTAACGCTTCCGTCATATTCCCCCGTATCCATGTGAAATATTGGCACGTTTCCCTCATTTATACGGGCATAGCTCATGCCGCTTGGGGATATGGCAAAATCCCTGTCGGTAACTCTGCAGCTGATATTTCCCCAGGTTCTTGCTACAAGCCCCTTTTCTACCAGCATAAGTCCGGTCTCAGCCACAAGCCCCTTAGCTTTATTAGCCTCCATTTAATACACCTCCCACTTTATTTATTGATATCGCAAAACAGCTTTTTATTTACACTGTACAGTTTCACAAAAACTCTGTAGTTGCGATCATATACTTCTTTGTTTGCAGGGTTTGGAACAAAGGTCTCTTTAACCGGAACAAATTTGCCCGCTTCCTTAAGACTCTTTATCTTATTAAGCCCAACTCCTGCGATCACGGCTGCTCCCACAGCCCCAACGTCTTTAGCGTTGTTTACTGTCTCTATCTTTCTTCCTGTGATGTCTGCAAGTATCTGGCAGGTTACCTTAGAAAGGGCGCCGCCTCCCACAAAACGTATAGCCTTAGAGGTTTCAACTTTATTGCTTTCTTTTTCAAGCATCCAGCGAAGATGGAAACATATTCCTTCAAGAACCGCTCTCATAAGCTCAGTTTTGCCGGTCTCTAAACGTATGTTAAAGAACACTCCTGCCGCATTTGCATCTTCAAAGGGGCATCTGTTGCCATGAAGCCACGGGGTAAAGACAACTCCGCCCGCTCCCGCAGGAGATTTTGCTATGGTAGCCGAAAGGTAGTCATACAGGCTTTCATAGGCTCTGTCCGTGCCATCCGTTATATTCTTTTTTTCTAGATAAACACCTATTTCATCAAGAGCCAGATGGTCTTTTACCCATTCAAAGCATTTTCCCGCGGTCTCCATCTCGGCAAAATAATTAAAAATGCCTTTTCCCGCACCTACTACCGCCGCTATGCCGCATATAGGGTCTACGATCTGCTTTCCCGTAACGGTTGAAACCCAGCCGCTTGTACCTGAGTAGATATGAGTCTGCCCCGGGCTTACGCAACCTGCTCCAACGCCTATAAGAGTTGCGTCTCCGCCGCCGCCAAATACCGGTGTTCCTTCTTTAAGGTGAAGCTCTGCCGCAGCCTTTGCATTAATGCGTCCTGCCATATCAGAGCAGTCTATAACCTTTGGCATATGCTTATAGTTAACGGAAAACTGCTTGCAAAGCTTCTTGCTCCACTCCCACTTTCCCTTTCTTGTATCGTAAAGAAATGTGGCGTAGGCAGAGTCCTTTGTCATAACAAACTCGCCGCTTGCCCTGCAGATAAGATATTCTTTAACATCAAGCCACTTATATACTTTTTTGAAGTTTTCAGGCTCGTTATCCTTTACCCAAAGATATTTCCATATAGGGTCTTTTACACTTACAGGCGCCGCGGTGGTGTAACAAAGAGACCTTATAAGTTTTCCCGCATTAAGGCCAAGTACGGCTATTCCGTTTCCTCCGTACTTTTTCATCTGTTTTTTTGCGCGCTGGTCCATATAGCTCATGGGCCTTCTTACCGCATTTCCCTCTTTGTCTACAAGAACAAGTCCCTGCATCTGAGAACAGAAGGTGATTCCCTCTATTTCATCTGCACTTACTCCCGTCTTTTTAAGAAGTCCTTCTGTAGTAGTGCAAAGCGCGTTCCACCATTCTTCTGCATCCTGCTCCGCACCACCGTCTTCGAGAATATAGAGCTCGTAGGTTCCGTACTCGCCTGCTATGAGTTTTACCTCATTTTCAATGGAAAAAAGGCAGGTCTTAACTCCGGTGGTCCCCACATCATAGGAAATGATATACCCCAATTTACTTCCCCCAATCTTTAGTTATTTTGCGGTCAAAGCTCCCATAATAAACTTAACCAAAGCTTCTTTCATTTCTTCGTCATCGTTTAGTACGTCTTTTCCGCAATATATCTTCATTCTATCCCTGTAGTATTCGCAGGAATATGAAAACTGAAGCGACATAAGAAGATTGTCAACAAAAAACGCAAGTTTCTTTACGTCTATATCACCGCGTACAGCGTTTTCTTCCTGAGCTTTTTTAAGTATCTTTGCATAGGTCTTTGCAGAAACGGTTTCGATCTCATCTGCAAGAAGAGCCACATTTTTGCTGACACCTATAGAAGTGATCTCGTTGTACATACGGTTTACAAGTTCGTGTTTTTTTGCATGATCAATAAGAGAAGAAATAAGAAAACGCAAAGAGTCTTCAAGAGTCTTGCAGTTTTCTTCAAGTCCTTCAAGGATGGTGTTTAAAGAGTCAAGACTGATCCTGACGCACTCAAGAAACAGGGCGTCCTTATCCTCATAATACTTATATATTACACCCACACTGGTGCCTGCCTTTTTGGCTATACGACTGATGCTGGCACCTTCATACCCATAAGTGGCAAATTCAGCGATTCCCTCTTCTCTGATATTTGTCAGTTTTTCTTCACTTAGTTTTTTATACATGCCTTCTCCCTAAACCCTTGTGAATCATTATTCACGTCTATACTTTATGCTAACATAAACTCTAAAAGAATGCAACTTAAAAAATAAGCCATGGTGCCGTTGGTGAGGTGTCAAAAAAAAGAACAGGGTCTTAACGCCCTGTTCTTATACGTGGTAAGTTCCATTTAAAGCAAAAAGCCAAAACTCTAAGTATCGTTACTATTGCAAACCCGGCTACGCAGCATATTACCTCATATATGCCCCTGCTGCCCCAAAGACTTAGCATTACCGATGTAGTGACGGCTCCGACTATGGCAGCCACAGCATACACATGCTTTCTGAATATTGCAGGTATCCGGCCTGCGCAGATATCTCTTACGGTTCCGCCGATCACCGCTGTTGAAAATCCAAGGAAGGAAAGCAGGAAAACATTGTCTGCAAAACCTGCATTTACTCCCGTAAGCACTCCCTCAACCGTAAATGCCGCAAGGCCTAAAGTGTCGGTAATAAAAAGAGCGATGACATAAGTCTTTTCGACAAAGGATGAAACCTTCTTTTTTCTTGAAAGTACTGCAAACATAATAAATGCAGTTGCCGCGGCTATAAGAACATCACGCGGATCTGTAAAGGCTCTGGGCGGAAGTGCTCCTATTATTATATCTCTAAAGATGCCACCGCCTGTAGCTGTGATTATGGCAAGAGCGATCATACCAAAAAGATCCATACAAGACTCTGCCGCCACCGCTGCCCCCGATACCGCAAAGGCCACGGTTCCAAGTATATCCATTATCTCAAGTAAAAATTCAAAATTCATATTGTTCTACCATTTTTCTTTATATATGGACTGTTTTAATGCCCAACACTGATTATACATTGAATTCTGTTTTTCTACAATAAATTTTACTGATTATACCCCTGTCTTTTTATCAATTTATTTTATTACTTTTATCTAGAATGTTCATGACAATTGCTTCTTTCTTATGCTAAAATAAACACAGTTTTTTATTTACATTTTAGACTAAGGCAAACAAACCCGGAGGAGTAACCATGAAATATACACCTGAAGAAGTCATAGCTTACACAAAGGAAGAAGACGTTAAATTCATAAGGATCGCCTTTTGCGACGTATTTGGAAATCAGAAAAACATTTCCATAATGCCTGACGAATTGCCACGTGCATTTTCAGACGGCATAGCTTTTGATGCTTCTGCCATTAAAGGTTTTGGCGCAGAAGTTAAAAGTGACCTTTTGCTGCACCCTGAGGCAGATACCCTTGTTCCTCTGCCCTGGCGCCCTGAGCACGGTAGCGTTGTGCAGATGTTTGCAACGATCACATATCCTGACGGAACACCTTTTGAGTGCGACACCAGAAACCTTCTTAAAAAAGCTATAGCAGACGCAAAAAAAGCAGGCTATGAATTTACCTTTGGAGCAGAGGAAGAATTTTATCTCTTCCTTCTTGATGAAAACGGCAAAGTCACGGATATCCCTTGTGATAACGTAGGTTATATGGACATAGCTCCCGACGATCACGGCGAAAATGTACGCCGTGAGGTCTGCCTTACTCTTGAAAAGATGGGCATCAGACCTGAAAGTTCCCACCACGAGGAAGGTCCAGGACAAAACGAGATAGATTTCAGATATGCAGGAGCACTTGAGGCTGCCGATAACACCATGATCTTCCAGCGCGTGGTTAAAACGATAGCAAACAGCAACGGCTTTTTTGCGGATTTTTCACCAAAGCCTCTTAAGGGCGCTCCCGGAAACGGCTTTCATATCAATATCTCTGTAAAGCCGTTTTCTGAAAATGATACTTTCAAAAAAATGATAGCAGGCATTCTTGCAAATGTTAAAGAAATGAGCGCATTTTTAAATCCGAGAGAAGATTCTTACCAAAGACTTGGCAAGAAAAAGGCGCCGGGCTACATTACATGGTCTGAGCAAAACCGTTCTCAGCTTATACGTATCCCTGCTGCTGTAGGCGAGTACCGAAGAGCAGAGCTCCGTTCTCCTGATCCAAGCGCCAACCCTTACCTTGCTTTTACTCTTATAATAAGAGCAGCCCTTGAAGGCATAAATAAAGGTCTTTCTCTTCCTGCCCCTGCAGATATCAATCTTTATACTGCAGATGCTGCTACTCTTGCAAAGTACGACAAGCTTCCCGAAAGCTTTGATAAAGCATGTAAAGCGGCAAGAGAAAGTGATTTTATAAAAGAAAACATACCTGAAAAGATTCTTAAGATCTACTGCAGAGAGATCTAAGCAAATACAAGAAAGGACACTCATTTATGAATATGGAAGAGAGGACCTACAGCGTCCTTGTGGTCTCATCCTCAGATAAATTTAATACTGCCCTTTCGTCTTTGCTTACAAAGTCAAGGTACTTTCCTGTTAAATTTGTAGGCAGCGTTTCCGCTGCAAACAGAGAACTTTTAGAGCAACCCTATGATTTTGTTATCGTAAACTCTCCTCTTACAGACGACCCGGGGCTGCGCCTTGCCATCACCACGGCAGGCTCAAAAGAAACCGTATCGCTCCTTCTTGTAAGATCGGATTTTTACGACGAGATTTTTGAAAAGGTTTCTAAACACGGAGTTTTTACGCTGCATAAGCCTCTTTCAAACTCCACCTTTTCTCTTGCTCTCGAATGGATGGAAAGTGCAAGGGAACGCCTTCGCGCTCTTGAAAAGAAATCTCTTTCCTTTGAAGAAAAAATGGAAGAGATTCGCATTGTAAACAGAGCCAAATGGCTCCTTATCTCAGAGCTTAAGATGGATGAGCCTGCCGCGCACAGGCACATAGAAAAGCAGGCTATGGACAGGTGCCTGCCAAAAAGAGAGATTGCTGAAGAGATCATCAAAAAATATGCATAACTTAGCCCCCTGCCGGGGGCTTTTTGCTGGGCAGCCTTGTTCATCCCTCTTTCGCAGCCAACAAATGCGCATTTTCTATCAATGTTCCAACGCTTTTCTTTTAATGTGCATGCTGCGCTTAAAACTCGCCGGTCGGGGGCGTAGTGTTAAGGGTGTTGTTTTTTATTGGTTATGTTTATTTTTCGTGGCCTTGCGGTGCTAACGCACCGTATCAAAAGCACGCATAAATCTCCTTTCAAGCAAGCTTGAGGAGCTTTTCGCTTGCTTTTTGCCTCACCTTCGTGAGGCTAAGTCCACTCAAAACCCTTATACTCTATACCTTCCCCCCACATTCCCCCCTCCCGTCTCAGACAATCGCTCGCATGCACGGGAAAAGCTACTTGAAACATTTAGAAAAGTGGCATTTGCCGCCAATCACGAAAGAGGGATGGAACGCGGCCGCTGATAATTAAAAAGCATCCCTTTATTGTTAATCTCATAAAGAACTTAAAGCCCTCACGAGAGGTCTTGACATTTACAATACATCTAAGGCCGTATTAAAAAAAGGCCCCGCCGCGTTAACGGCAGAGCCCAAATTGTTTATTTTCTTGCTACTATCAAATATCTGTGAATAGTTCCTTCTACAAATCCGTTTTTATCAATCTCTTCCTGCATGGCAAGCAGCCTGTCAAAGCACTTTTCTACGGAAAAATCAGGAAATTCCCACTCAATGATGTGAGCAAACCAGACAAAAGCTCCCACATCATAAAATTTTATGGGTCTAAATGCTTCTTCTGCTCTTTCCACTGTAAAGCCGGCTTTTTTAAATTCAGCTTTCTGCACATCCAGCATTAGCGTTGGAAACGGTTCAGGCACATCAGGAAGTACCATCTTGACTAAATCTCTGTCATTCTTTGCTCCAACCTGCTCTGTAATAAACAAGCCGCCTTTTTTCAGCAATCTGTAGCATTCCGCAGCATCAAAATCTCCGTGCCTGTTTATGAAAAGATCAAAACTCTCGCTTTTAAATGGAATGTTCTTTGCATCATCACATGGCTTAAAGTCTATACCAAGGGGAAGCAAAGTCTCCTTGCAAAGTTCCACATTAGGCGGATAGCCTTCTGTGGCTGCTGTATTTTCATATGGGTGACCAAGGGATAAAAGGAACTCTCCGCCGCCGGTGTCAAAATCAAAAATCTTCGCATCGCTCCTTAGGTGCTCTTTAACGATCTTCTCGTAATCCCAAGGAAGATCCTCCTCTTCCTCGTATCTGCCTGCTATGTGAGAAAAGTCCCAGCCGTGAATGTGAGCTATCTTCTCCTCAGCTTTCCACTCTTTTCTTAATTCATTTATTCTTTCTGTGTTCATTCTTTCTGCTCCTTTGCAAATTTCTATGATATAAGAATTTAAAAGGTGCAGCTATATGACAGCAATTACTACCATTAACCTCGAATGCAACCTGCTGTCAGGCCTGAAGCTGCACCGAGTATTTACCTCGTTCTCTCATGGATACCTCCGCAAAACTATATTCTGCAGCCTATTATAACAGTATCCTTCGCTCCTCGCAACAATTCAAAGAGAAAAAATCTCAGCCGGGCTTCAATCTGGTATAAGCTTCCGGAAGGTTTAACCTTAAGATGAAGCTTTAAATATACCTAAAGGGGGATAGGAGCCTCACTTAGGTATACATTTTCGGAAGCCATAACCCCAAGATGAAGTTTTAAGTATGCCTAAATCGCGGTAGAAACTTCACTTAGACATACATCTTCAGAAGGCTTAACCTTAAGATGAAGCTTTAAGTATGCCTAAATCGCAGGAAAAGTCTTTCTTAGGTATATTTCTCCGGAAAGTTTACCCTACGTGAGAGATAATTCCAGCGGCCGCGTTCCATCCCTTTTTCGTGATTGGCGACAAATGCCACTTTTCTAAATGTTTCAAGTAGCTTTTCCGGTGCGTGCGAGCGATTGTTTGAGACGGGAGGGGGGGAATATAGTGGGAAGGAATAGAGTATAAGGATTTTGAGTGGACTTAGCCTCACGAAGGTGAGGTAAAAAGCAAGCGAAAAGCTCCTCAAGCTTGCTTGAAAGGAGCTTTATGCTTGCTTTTGATACGGTGCGTTAGCACCGCAAGGTCACGAAAAATAAACATACCAATAAAAAGACAACCACCTTAATACTACGCCTCACGACCGGCGAGTTTTAAGCGCAGCATGCACATTAAAAGAAAAGCGTTGGAACATTGATAGAAAATGCGCATTTGTTGGCTGCGAAAGAGGGAGAAACAAGGCCGCCCAGCAAAAAGCCCCCCGCAGGGGAACTCCAAAAAGCAAAAGGCCCCCGGCAGGGGGCCCCAAAGGAAAGAAAAAGAAGAACCCGACTAGCGCGGGTTCTTCCAATCTAAGTATTACATTTTACTTGCTACGTAGTCTCTGATATCTACGTTATCTTCAAAGAAGCGGCATCCGATCACATACTTGCCGTTGTCTGCCGTAGCTCTTATGGCAAGTGCAAGAAGCTTCTTGCCCTCAGTAGGTACAAATCCGTCTATGAAAAGATCAAACATTGTCTTTTCAACTTCTTTGAAATCGTCGCTGTCTGCAAGGAATGCAGCGCCGCCCGCACTGATATTTATCATCTTTACGTTATAGCTCTTCTTAGTGCTAAGATTGATAGCTGTTGCGGTATTGCTGATAGGAAGTCTCGGATATTTACGTCTGTTGGTAACACTAGGCTTTTCAGTCATGGTAGCTTTATAGCACTGCTTGCCGTCTACGGTTGTAACCTCAAGTCCAACATTATCCCACTCGTAAAGCGAGTTATTAACCGTAAATACAAGCTTGTAGGCAGCCTTCGGATTCTTCTGTGCAAATGCAGACAATCTGTCCGAAACTCGCTCAATAAAGATATTCTTGGCATCTGCCTTGATAACATTGGCGTGGAACTCTTCGCCGCCTGCTTCTTTGCTTGTAATAACAACGGTCATATCCTCATGAACATCTTCAGCCGACATGAATCCGCCTTCGCCAAGCTCTTCCACAAGTTTTCCAACAACCTTTTCTACGCTGGCAACGCTTTCATTGGTTCCTTCTAGCTTGCTGAGCATAGTCTTTGCAATGCTGTCGGAATTCTTTACACTGTCTGTTATAAGCTCTGTAGCTTCATTTATCATCCTGATGTTTTCTACCATGCCGCTGTTGCTTGATTCAACTTCCTTCATGGCAGCGTCAACGCCCTTGATTCCTTCATTTATCTGCTCGGAACCATTGCTAATTGCAATAACGCTCTCGCTTACATCAGCGATCTGGTCTCTGGTATCTCCGATAAGACCAAGCATCTCAGTAACAGAATCCATCATATTTCTTGAAGTACTTTCAAGATTGCCAAGAGCCTCAAGGATCTTAGCTGAAGACTCACCGGTTCCCATACTGAGAGACCTTATCTCTTCTGCTACTACCGCAAAACCTTTACCCGCCTCGCCGGCTCTTGCCGCCTCAATAGAAGCGTTAAGAGAAAGAAGGTTTGTCTGGTTTGTGATACCCTCAATAGTACCGATCTCTTCTTTAACCTTTGCAAACTCTATCTTAAATTCGCTAAGTATCTTTTCAACAGTTTCTGAAAGTTCAGCCATTTTGGCAGTGGAATCAACCACTCTTGCAAGTTCATTTGAACCTGATGCCGCTTTTTCGGAAGCATCATTAACAAGCTCAACCATACGGCTGATAAGCAGCGATGTTTCTTCAACCTGATTGCTGATCTTAGAAGACATATCAAGGGATGAAGTCGTTCTTTCCTGAAGAATAACATTGTTATCTTCAAGCACCTTCATACTGTCTACTACGGAATTTGCACCGCTTTCATTTTCATCAGAGAGTTCTCTTATAATTGTCATACCGTCTACTATAGAGTTACTTGCTGTCTTAACTCTGTCTACGGTATTTACTATCTTGTCATAGTTAACCTTAACATTGTCAAGTATCGCATCATCACTCTTGCGGATATGCTTAATGGAAGTACGAAGTACCCAGAAATAAACCAAAGTAACTGCTATTTCTATACCCGTGTTGTAATAAGCCTGCCCGCCTTTTGCATTTACTATCTGATAGATCAGCAGGATCACAAAAACTATCATCGAGCAGAAAGCAGCGTTAAGGATAAATTTCTCATCTTTAAACAGGATATAAATGACGCCCACTACCAGCACATAGCAAAAAACGATAGGGGTAGTCTGGTTAAGCAAAATAAACAGGAAATACAGGTTGGCAAAAAGCGCCACGATATAACGGAACCTCTTTGAATCGCCGCCCTTTATCTTAAGGTCCGCATAAGCAATCCCAATAGGTATAAATGCCAGGATAAGGTCCATTATAAGTGTTACCAGTCTAAACCTTCCTGCCACATAGTTGCCGATAAAAACAAGAGAGATACAAATATTGACTACAAGCCAAACAAGTAACATCTTCTTATTAGCCTCGGCCAGAAACTTTTTCTCATCGTATTCCATTGATATATCCGCTCCTCTCTTTAGGAAATGATATTGTGAACTCAATCTCGATATTTTATTCTATCACGTTTTTAGCAAATACACAATCGTTTTTTACAAAAATGAGGTTGCTGTTCACATTTTGCAAAACAGTAACCTCATTAATATTTATAGTTCTATTTCAATCTTAACTTGCTCATCAAGACAGTTTCCGCCTGCATAAATCAGGTATTTTCCGGGTTCTATAAGCTTTTTGCCTTCTTTTTCAACGTAAATCTCAAGGTCATCCGGGTTAACCTTAAAGCTTACGCTTCTGCTTTCTCCCGGTTTAAGATCATGTATCCTTTCAAAACCTATAAGACGCCTTAGAGGGTGAATGGTAAGTGACTTGGAAACACGCTTTATGTAAAGCTGCACCACCTCATCGCCGCTTACCTTACCGGTATTTTTTACATTTACGGAAACTTTTAGTCCCTTCCCTTCCTTTTCGCATTTAAGATCCGAATAATCAAATTTGGCATAGGAAAGACCGTATCCGAAAGGATAAAGTACAGGTTTATCAAAATATCTGTAAGTTCTAGGGTTCTTTATCAGGTCGTAATCTTCAAGGGGCGGAAGGTCCTCATCGCTCTTATACCAGGTCATAGGAAGGCGTCCTGCCGGGTTTGCATCACCAAAAAGCGCCGACGCAAGCCCGTTTCCAAGGTCCTGAGAACCTGTGGCGTTTGTAATGATGGCAGGTACATTTTCCTGCATCAGGCTTATGGCATAAGGATAGTTTGTTATAAGGACCACAACCACATTTGGATTTACCTTAAATACCTCTTCTGCCAGTTTTTCCTGAATAGGGATCATATTAATGGTGCTTCGGTCAATCTCTTCTTTTGCGTTTACCACAGGGTTACAACCAAGAGCCAATATGACTTTCTTTGCTTTCTTTGCAAGTTCCTTTGCTCTTTTAATTCCGTCTGAAACCATCTCTACGGTGATAACATCTGCTTCTTTTTCAGATCCTGCCCAGGCGCTTACGTCATTTCCGCCTTCTTTTGTGTTGCTCTCTTCTTTCTTTCTCTCGAGGGGATCTGTTGTAAGTTTGCCATCTTTTATGTAAAGATTTCTGTTTCCAAAGCAGTGGATCTTAATGCCGCCTTCTTCATCAAGCCAGTATTTGTCAAGCTCGCAGCTGTTAGCATTTCTTGGGTTATCTTTCCTCTTTGAATCTGCTGTTCCTATGGTAAAGCTTTCAAAAATAAACCAGGAGAAAGGATTATCAGAGCCAAGGCTTACTTTTCCGTCTACACCAACTGTAAGGAATTTCCTGTAAGCAGGAGCGTAAAGGAAGTTGCTGCCCTCGCCCCAGTTTGTCTGCTCAAATACAACCGCATCCTCTGCCTTATCAACAAGGATAAGTTCTGCTGCTTCAGGCTCGGTCATAGCCATAGGCATAAATGCCGGGTGACTTGCGCCAAGGTATTTGTCTTTATATTTAAGCCTTATAAGGTTAAGGGCGCTTTCATAAGGAACTGCGTGATGCACTTTCTTTTCTACGCCTGCCTTTAATGTCACTTTATATGTAGGCTTTCCGCCGTACCAGTCCATATACCAATTATCAGCCACATGACCGATGATCGCGATATCATCATCTTTTTTAAGCGGCAGGAAATTGTTTTCATTTTTAAGGAGCACATTTGACTCTATGCTCATCTGAAGCGAAACCTTCTTAGCCTCGTCCGTACCAACATCTGCCATATCAAGATCCGCATAAGGGTCATCGGGGTCAAAAAAGCCCTGGCGGATAAGTTCTGTAACCGTACACATAATAGACTTATCCATCTCAGCTTCGCTTATAAGTCCCTTTTCAAAAGCCTCTTTTGCTGCCTTTGTTACCTCAAAAGGATTGTCAAGCATAGCGTCAACTCCCGCCTTTACGCCTTCTGCAAGGCTTTCGGCATGAGTATTAAAGTATTTATGGAAGTTAACGGTCTGAAGGAAATCTCCTCCGTCTGTCATAGCATATTTTATGCCCCATTTATCTTTAAGAATATCCTGAACCTCGTGGTTAAGCATGGCAGGAAGGTGGTTGATCTCGTTGTATGAAGTCATAACTCCTTCTGCGTGCCCCAAAAGAGCGCAGTATCTGTATGGTTCAAGCTCGTATTCGTATTTGACTTTATCGCTTATATCAAAGTTATCGTAGCATCTGCGCCATTCCTGATTGTTCGCGTAAAAATGCTTAAGTACCGCGCCTGTACGAACTCTGTCGCCTCTTTCTCCCTCTTTTAATGGGGTCCCGTCGTAGTTATGTTCATCCTGCATTCCCTTTATGTATTCGGAAGCCATCTTGCCGGTAAGATACGGATCTTCGCCGTATCCTTCCTCATTACGTCCCCATCTCGGATCACGGCAAAGGTCGATGGTTGGGCCAAGCCTGCTGTTTCCCCCCTTGCTTATGGCATTTGAAAATGCACGGGACTCTTTTCCGGTTACGTCCCCTGCCTTAAAGATGAGCTCTTTATCAAAAGTAGCCGCCATTCCAATAGGCTGCGTAAATGATGTGGTGGCTGTAGGTTCGTAAGCCTCACGTTGACCTGCTCTTGCCTGAACGCCGTGGGCTCCTTCTCCTCCGCAGGTAGACGCCATTATGCCAAGCCTTTCATTTCTTATCCCAAGAGTAAAGCATCCAAACTTTTCCTCTATAGTCATCTGCGAAACAAGCCATTTTGCTCTTTCCTCGTCAGATAAACTAACATCATATATCGGTGTATTCTTCTCCATCTTTCTTCTCCCTTCAAAAAGTAGCGGGTGTTTGCCCTTACGCTATATATTTTACAATAACAGCCATCACACCTCAATAATCTTCCCGTGGTCATTTTTTGAAAAATGTACTGTTTTTTTGTTTTTGATCAAAAAAACCCTTGGCTAAAATCTTTGTTTCAGCCAAGGGTTACACGTATTATTTAACTTTTACTATCTTCTTGCTTGAAAACTTTCCTTTATTATTTCCTGACACTGCTCTTACGGCAACTTCATAAGTCTTACCGCTCTCAAGTCCTTTTATGGTCTTTGTGGCACTCTTTGAAGAAGCGTATTTCCAGGTCTTTGTACCTTTTACTCTGTAAGCAAACTGATATTTATCCGCTACTGCAACCTGAGCTGCTTTGATCTTTACGCTGCCCTTTCCGGCAGTAACACTCTTTACTGTTCCTTTAGCTACATTACCTTCAAAAGCTGTATCGCTTACAAATGTAGCAAGAGCATTTCTCCAGCATGACCAGTCATGAAGACCGTGCTTAACGTCTTTTGTATAGTTAATACCAAGCTCATCAAGTCTTTCTTCAAATCCGATGGTTGTGATATCGTTATCGGTATGGTAAGAATCACCCATATAAGCCATATCAAGTTCGCCGGCTGTAATGTAGATACCACTTACTGCCTTAAGTGCTTCAAGGTCTTTTACCTTTGAACTGCCGTTTCCGCCTGAGAAACATCCATAGTAATCAAAAAGCTTTGTGTGCTCAAGCATCATGGTATTTGTGGTCATTGAACCCATTGAAAGTCCGCAGAGCGCTCTGTCCTTATAGCTCTTTGAAACGCTGTAGTGTTTCTCCATATATGGGAAGAGCCATTTTTCAAAGTTCTTTGCGATCTTGTCATAATCCCAGTTAAAATATGTGTGGTTCATTACTACAACAACGCATGCAGGAACCTTTCCCTCTGCAATAAGGTTATCCATGATATTAGGAAGAAGTCCCATACCGATCCAGTCGGTCTCGTCTCCGCCGCCGCCGTGAGAAGCGTAAATTGTAGGATAAACCTTTGACTCATCATATCCGTATGGAAGATATACTGCAAGAGGCTGAGTTGTTCCGTCTACACAGGAATACTCAACGTAACTGTATGTACCTTTCTTATCGGCACGAGGGAAGCAAACGCCGTGATCGTTGATGGCTGTCTTAGCATTTCCTACAAGAACCACACTCTTTGCTGCAAAAGGTCCTTTTCTGTTAGGATTCTTTTCTGATGGATTCTTAGGATCTTCCACCATTTCATCTTTGGTTCCGTCTGTATACTCAATTGTATACATATACTCATACACAAATCCCGGAAGAGGAAGTGTGATCTCAAAATGATCTTTTGAAACCTCTTTAAGCTTGTAATCTGCTCCTGCCATATTCCAAGGCTCAACCTGATAGCCTGTCTTGTAGCCAAAAGCATCTGTCATAGGAAGCTCACCTACTGCACCAAAGAAAACATTGCCAGGTATCTTTGACCATTCCGAAACTATCTTTGCATTTGCATCGTAAAACTGGAATGTTCCGTTAAGAGTAACACTCTTTACTTCCTTTCCTGTGGTATTTTCATAGGAAAATGTCACCTGATAATCGGCATCACAATCCTTAAAATCCACGTTTTTCTCCACCTTTACAGATGGAACGGGCTGATGATCAAACTCATCTGCCGCTTTTGCCTTTTTTAAAGGCGCTCCCGAGGCGCTGCCAAGCAATAATGCCGCCGCCAGTACCCCACTGATGATACTTTTTACCTTCATTTTTAAACCTCCAATAACTTTTTGGGTCCGTTTTTTCGTCCCTGTAACTACTTTAGTTCAAAAAAAGAGACGGTACAATGACCGTCTCTGAAACTCATTTTCTCTATAATAAACCTGTTTTCATTTTTTGAAAAACAAACCTACTGTCTGTATAAAAACTCCGAAAGCATCTGAGCTGCAAGGAAAAGCGAATAATAACCGTCATTATAAGTTCCGTCTTTTCCATATCTTACGTAAGTCTCACACTCAGCACTCACAAGCTTTTCATTCTGGGCAAAAACTATCCTTTTTACCTTCCTTTCTCCTGCAGTCTTTAAAAGTTCATACTTTGAAGGCATAGTAAACTTTTCATCAAGAGTAAGGACTATCAGCATGTCCTCCTCCGAAAGCTCCATAATGTCACGAAGTGCCACTTCGTCCTCATTGTACATGCGGGCACTTATACCAAGGGCAATCATATCCATCTGGACTGTTTTAAAGATGGCAAGCTCATGTCTGTCACCTGCTATGACCACTCTTTTCCTTGAAAGGATCTGTTTTGCAAGATCCCTTAAAATGTCCACATCAAGGATTTTAAGAGTGTTTTCCATGTTTGTAACGGCATTGTCAAATATAAACTTACATATGTTCTCGTCTTTATAGCCGTTAAATACTTTTTCCTGTACTTTGCGCCTTGCAAGCTGAAGTTCCCCTGCATATACCGAAACCGCGATCTTCATCCCGCTAAAGGAGTCAAAGCCGGCCTTCCTGACAAACCTGCTGACAGAAGCCTTAGATATATTTGCTTCCTCTGCTATCTGCTCTATCGATACCTCTAAAATACTGTGAAAATGATCCATGATCGCGCAGGCAATAGGATATTCATTATCATCAGCCCTAAGATCCATACAATAACTAAGAAACCGATAAACATGATATTTATCAAGTTCCTTACGTGTCATTTCTCCCATTTTTCCCTTCCCCGTTTAATCCTTTTTACATTATTCAGGCATAGGATCTTTGCAACCCTATGCCTGTTAAATAACCTGTTAATCTACGTAAAATACCTGCTCTGCTTTGTTGTATTCGTGCTGAGCCTTGGAATCTGTTCTGTGGCCAAGAGCTATAGCGATCTCAAAGTTATAGCCTTCAGGAACTTTAAGTGCTTTATTAAAGTTGTCTTTACGCTCTCCGTTTAAGGTGTCGTAGATGCAGCCGATAATGAGGTTGCCAAGGCCAAGAGCCTCTGCTGCTATAGACATGTTCTCTACAGCTATTCCGGCATCTACTACGCTCCATTTAAAGCCTGTCTTTGCGCTAAGAAGAACAACACATGGAGCCTCGTAGTAAAAGTTGTGAGGGCCTTTATTAATATTAAAGTCCTTACGCATCTGTTCATCGATCTCTTCAAGGATAGGACTGCCACCATTTACTACTGAGAATCTAATCTCTTTTTCGTTTCTGCCTGTAGGCGCCTGAAGACCTGCAGTAATGATCTTCTCAAGTTCTTCCTCTGTAAGAGGAGTCTGCGCGTAAGCTCTTGCAGAGCTTCTTTTTGCAATTGCTTCAAATACTTCCATCTTAGTATCTCCTTTGTATTATTATTTCAAACACAATTTTACTACACCGAGTTTTTTACCGCAATAATCTAAGAGGCGTAAGACTTAATATGGCACATTTTGATCATGATAAAGCCCGGTATGGTTAAGATCCTTACCGGGCTTTCTTTATGTATTGAATTAAGCTTTTCCTACTGAACCAAGAACATTCTTGATCTTATGTGATACCATATCCTTTACGGCCTGACGTGCAGGTTTGAGATACTGGCGAGGATCGAAGTGATCAGGATGCTCAGCAAAATATTTACGGATATTTCCTGTCATGGCAAGTCTGATATCAGAATCAATATTGATCTTGCAAACTGCAAGCTCAGCTGCCTTACGAAGCTGCTCTTCAGGAATACCCACAGCATCAGGCATATTGCCGCCGTACTGATTTACCATCTTAACAAATTCTTGAGGAACTGAAGATGAACCATGAAGTACGATAGGGAATCCCGGAAGTCTCTTTATACACTCTTCAAGTACATCAAAGCGAAGTGGAGGCGGAACAAGGATGCCTTCAGCATTTCTTGTACACTGAGCAGGAGTAAACTTATATGCGCCGTGGGAAGTTCCAATGGCAATGGCAAGTGAGTCGCAGCCAGTCTTTTCTACAAAGTCCTCAACCTCCTCAGGACGTGTGTAACTCTCTTTTCCGGCTTCTACAACAACCTCATCTTCGATACCTGCAAGTGTTCCAAGCTCTGCCTCAACAACAACGCCGTGAGCATGAGCATACTCAACTACCTGCTTTGTGAGAGCCACATTCTCATCATAAGGCTTTGAGGAAGCATCGATCATAACTGAAGTAAATCCGCCGTCTATACAGCTTTTGCAAAGCTCAAATGTATCGCCGTGATCAAGATGAAGGGCAATAGGAATATCAGGGTGCTCTATAACTGCTGCCTCTACAAGTTTAACAAGATAGGTATGATTTGCATAAGCTCTGGCTCCCTTAGAAACCTGCAGGATAACAGGTGATTTAAGCTCATCTGCTGCCTCTGTGATACCCTGTACGATCTCCATGTTGTTTACGTTAAAAGCTCCAACTGCATAGCCGCCATTATAAGCTTTCTCAAACATTTCTTTCGTAGTAACAAGTGCCATAAAATCTTCCATCCTTTCCGCTATATAATTTTTTTAAAGGCATTTAATAATCCCTTTCAGATAACAATTATATCATTGTATTAATTTTTATACAATACGTGGAGTGGTTAAGAATTATATATCTTATAATATAGTAGAGACACCAGTTTTTTTGCAATTTATATTGCTAATAATATAATAAAGTAATAAAATCATAATTAGCAATATAGCATTTTTACGAATCATCATAATAATATAGGAGAATAAGTAAATGAAAAATTGGAAAATCTGGAAGATGGTTCTGTTTATTTCCTTATGCGTTTGCCTGAATGTGGGCGGAAGGCTGTTTTGCGACGGGTTTTCTCTCCCTCTTTGGGGCGACTCTTTTGGCACAGCCCTATGCGCTTATGTGGCGGGGCCTGTATGCGGAGCTATAGTGGGCGTTACCGGCAACATTATCCACAGCTCGCTTAACCGCATTTCAATAGCATACTCCATAACAAGTATTGCTCTTGGCATCATAATAGGTATGGCTGCAAAACGCCGTCTGTTTGACCGTTTTTACGGCTTTATGAAAGCCGCTTCCCTTGCCATGCTTACTGCACTTGTTGTGTCTGTTCCATTAAACATGATCTTTGATAACGGTTACATCGGCAACAAGTGGGGTAACGGAGTGGTTGATTATCTTCTTGATAAGAACTTTCCTCCACTTCTTGCCTGCTTCTTTGGTCAGCTTGCCATCGAGTTTTTAGATAAGATCCTCACACTTTTCATAATATACTTTATACTGCTTATAAAACGCTGGCAAAAAGACTTTGGTGAAGAGCAGAAAGTCAAAAAAGGATATGCATCAAAAGCAGCTCTTGCTCTCCTTTTTGCCGCCGGTTTCAGTCTTTCTTTTACACCTTCGGCTTTAGCGGCAAATATATCTCAAAAAAGTTCCATAGATTACAATGATTACGTTCAAAGCATTTACAGCAGCAACAACGGTCTTCCCTGCGGAGAGGCAAATGATATCGCGCAAACTAATGACGGTGTTCTCTGGATCGGTACATACGCCGGTCTGTACAGATACAACGGCAGAGAGTTTCGCTGGATAGATAATTATGAATCGGTAAAGAACGTCAACTGTCTTTATGTAGACGAAGAAGGCAGACTTTGGATAGGAACAAACGATAACGGTCTTGCCATTGTAATAAGAGAAAAAGTCGTAAATGTACTTGATCAGGAAAGCGGTCTTCCTTCAAACTCTGTACGCTGTATAGTAAGAGCAACCGACGGCTATTACTATGTGGGCACCACCACCAGCATGCAGATGATCGCCATGAACAACGGTCTTAAAGTTGAAAAGACTCTCGACGAAGTAAATTATGCAGATAGTGTCGCAGCCGACGAACATGGTCATGTGGCAACAATAGCTTCGGGCGGAACTCTTTTCCTATTAAGCAAGGGAGAGATAGTTGATTCCATTCAACTTCCCGAGCATCAGGAAATCTTTAACTGCTGTGCATTTGCTCCTGACGGAACTCTTATGGTAGGTACTTCCACCAATCACATTTACTGTTTTGATATAGACGGCAACGACTTTAGAAAACTCAGAGTAATAAACTGTGAAAACTTAAGCGGCATCAACAGCCTTGATTACATTAATGACGGTACTTTATTTATTTCTTCTGACAGCGGCGTTGCATATCTTGACGGAAGCGGATATCACAAGCTTAATACCAACGAGTTTGACAACTCCATCGACAATATGCTCTACGACTACCAGGGTAACCTTTGGTTTACCTCTTCAAGACTTGGCCTTTTAAGACTTGCAAAATCTCCTTTTAAGGATGTATACGGTGCCATCGGTATAGACAGAGAAGTAGTAAATGCAGTAGTTTTCTGGCAGAAAAACTATTATATCGGTACCGACTCAGGTCTTGATGTGGTAGATAAGGCCTGCAGAAAGCAGGTAAACAATACTCTTACAAAAGAACTTGCAGGTAAGCGTATCCGCTGTATGTATGTAGATAAAGATGATCATTTGTGGGTCTGCACATACGGTGCCGGTCTTATGGAATACGCTCCCGACGGTCAGGAATGGGCTTATAATGCCACAAACGGAAGTTTTGGCAACAGAGCAAGGATCGTAACGGGGCTTTCTGACGGCACTATCCTTGCTGCAGGCGATACAGGTATCAGTTATATAAAAGATCACAAGATAATAAAGACTATTGGCAATAAAGAAGGTCTTATAAACTCTATGATCTTAACGATCACTGAGCGAAACGACGGAACAGTCCTTGCAGGAACCGACGGAGACGGTCTTGCGGTGCTTAAAAACGGCGATGTAGCAGACATGATAACAAGAGAAGACGGACTTAGCAGCGGTGTTATCTTAAGAACCGTAAAGGATCCGAAATCAGACGGAGTATTTATAGTAACAAGTAACAGTCTTTGCTACCTGGAGCCTGACGGAAGCGTCAGAGTACTTGAAAAATTCCCGTACTTTAACAACTACGATATATGGGTCAAGGACGAAGACACCCTGTTTGTTATGTCAAGTGCCGGAATATACGTTGTTGAAAGAGACGAGCTTGTGGCAGGCGGCGAGATTGCCTGGGAGCTTCTTGATGCAAGACGTGGTCTTGGAACCTCCCTTACTGCAAACTCATGGAACTGGTACAATGGCAACGGCGAACTTTTCCTTCCTTGCGACACCGGTGTTTATATAATCGATGTGGAAAAATACAACAGCGACGTTCGTTCTTACAGAATGCAGCTTGCTTCCGTAAAACTTGACGGAGCACTGCAGCCGCCGCTTCGCAAAGGTGCCATAACTGTAGGTCAGGATGTAAACAGAATTGAGCTTGACCCGGAAATCTTAAACTACACGATCCAGGAGCCAAACGTAGGTTATTATCTTGAAGGCTACGACAGCCAGTGGACGATCGTTCCGCAAAACAGCCTCAACAACATAATTTACATAAACATTCCCGCAGGTACCTACACTTTTCATCTTGCTATCCTTGACAGTGCAGGCGAGCGTGTACTTGAAGAGCGAAAGTTTGAACTTGTAAAAGAAGGAAAGCTTTACGAAAAGCCGATATTTATCGTATATATGCTGTTAATATCAGGTTTTATCCTTGTATGGTTTACCTGGCTTATCATACAAAGGCAGATAAATCAGCAGCAGATCAAGTTAAGTATGGCAAATGAGACGGTTATGGCTATCGCAAATGCCGTCGATGCTAAAGATGTCCGTACTCACGACCACTCCATGCGAGTAGCTGAATACTCAGTCCTCATTGCGGATGAGATGAAGTGCTTCAAATGGTGGCGGCGCAAAAAAGAACTCAGGGAGCTTCGGAAAGCTGCTCAGATGCATGATATTGGAAAGATTGGTGTTCCCGACAGCGTACTTAACAAGGTGGGACGTCTTACAGATGAGGAATATACACAGCTTAAATCCCACGTAAACAGAGGCGGTGATATTCTTAAAGATTTCACACTTGTTGAACATGCCGCAGACGGAACCAGATACCATCACGAAAGGTATGACGGCAAAGGCTATCCTGACGGATTAAAGGGCGAAGAAATACCTCTTTACGGCCGTATCATAAGCGTTGCTGATGCCTTTGATGCCATGACTTCAAACCGTGTCTACAGAAACCACATGGACACCGATTATGTTATGAATGAGATGCACAGAGGACGCGGCACACAGTTTGATCCCGATGCCCTTGATGCCTTCCTTAGGCTTGTAGATAAAGGAGTCATCGATCTAAATAAGATTTACGCTGAAAAGACGGAAGAACTTAAACATCTTGATCAGGATTCAAACGGCGAAGTTGCAAGAAGAGCCGAAGAAGACAAAAAGATCCAGGAAGGCAAGATGCATAACGAAAGCAGGAAAGAACTTATGCCTGAGAAAGGAGATGCGGAATGAAACGAGTATACATAACAACCGCTATTACCTGTCTTATAATACTCGCCGGTTTCCTCTTTGCTTTTCGCCTGTTAAATCTTACCGGCGGAAAGGAACACCTTACCGTGGGCTTTGTATATGACAATGATGAGAGCACGCCATATACCTACAACTTCTCTCTTGCAAAAGACGCCATTGAAAAGAAGTACGGTGAAAAAGTAGATATCATCACAAGCAGCAATGCTCTTGACGATGAAATTGAAGAACCATTAAGAGAACTTGCGGATGCCGGATGCGATATCATCTTCTTTAACGGCTATTCAGAGCTTGTGGTAAAGCTTGCGCCTGAATACCCTGATATCCAGTTTTGCCAGACCTCATATATGGATATGAACGGAGTAACAACTCCAAAAAACTATCACACATTTAAAGGCGAAGCTTACCAGGGAAGATACGTAAGCGGCATTATTTCAGGATTAAAGATAAAGGAAATGATAGAAGAAGGCGTTATCACCAAAGATAAAGCAAGACTTGGCTTTGTTGCTGCATTTCCAACATCTGAAGTTATCTCAGGTTACACCGCATTTTTACTTGGTGCACGCTCCGTGGTTCCGGAGTGCACGATGCAGGTTTGCTACACTCACACCTGGAGCAGTTACGCCCTTGAAAAAAGCGCGGCAGATAAACTCATCAAAAACGGATGCGTTATAATCTCTCAGCACACCGACACCATCGGCCCTGCCATAGCCTGCGAAGAGCTAAGCGAAAAAAGGCCCGTGTATTTTGTTGGTTACAACCAGAGCATGTCGGAAGTTGCCCCCGCAACATCTCTTGTAACATCAAGGATCTGCTGGGAACCATATGTACTTTCCGCTGTTGATGCTGTTATGATGAATAAGAATATAGAGTCAAACGTATCAGGAAGGATCCACGGAAGAGACGTTTCTGCAGGATTTGAATACGGATGGGTGGAAATGGATGACCTTAACCTTCAAGTTGCGGCAGAAGGCTCATATGAGCTTATGAAAGAAGCCATAGCTGAATTTACCAAAGGCAAAAACGACTTCGTATTTAAAGGTGATCTGAAAGGGGTAAATCCAAACGACCCTACGGACACCATCGATCTAAAAGAAGGTTACACAGAAAACGAAAACTCTTCCTATCCGCTGTTTTATTACATACTAGACGACATTATAACCATAATAGAATAAAAAAAATAAGAATAAGAGCTATGAAAATAGCTCTTATTCTATGTGTATATCTGTTATTTAATCACTTATCTCTTCTCTCTCACTCATCTTATATTCAAGGTCTTCGTCTATAAGGTGGAGCATAATACGGGCATACTCAGGATCAAACTGGGTTCCGATACCTTTAACTATCTCTTCTCTTACCTTTTGCTGAGGTATAGGAGCCCTGTAACTTCTCTTTGAAGACATGGCATCATATGCATCTGCTACTGCAATTATCCTTGCCATATCAGGTATTTTTTCGCCCTTAAGGCCATCAGGATAGCCTTTGCCGTCATACCTTTCGTGATGTCCCCTCGCTCCTATGCTAAGGTAAGGATACTCTGTGATATTTCCAAGTATCTGTGCTCCGAGAACCGGATGCTGCTTGATCTTTTCATACTCTTCCGGAGTCAGTTTTCCTTCTTTTGTGATTATATCTTCCGGAATACCTATCTTTCCTATATCATGCAAAAGCCCTGCATAATAAATCTCTTCGCACTCCTCGGGTGTCTTGCCGCTTGCCTGTGCTATCCTTCTTGAATATTCAGCCACTCTTGAAGAATGACCATGAGTATACTCGTCTTTGGCATCTATGGAGTTTGCAAATGCAGCTATGACTTCTTTTGTAAGTCCTTTTAGCTTAAGCCCCGCATTTTCAACTTCTTCAACATAAGCATCAAGCTTGTCATTAAGCTTCTGCCGGTAAAGGGTTGAAAGGTAAATGTAATATTCCAAAATACAAAGGGCTGTTATGGAGTCTGTATAACTTGGCACAACTCCGTTATACTCAAACACCGCACAAATTATGGCCTGAAAACACATGGCAATAAGCACAATACTCTTATGTTTGTTTTTTTCGTTGAAAGACCTTATCGATATGATAACAAGCCATATAAGATAAAAAAGCTGTACTATAAAGATAGTCGGGCGAAGAGGCCCTGAGTACCAGTGGTTGTCACTTCCGATATGAAAAGCTATCTCGCTGCCAAAAAGAGCCGTGGAAAAGATAAGTCCGTTTATTATGGCGGGAATAGTATAAAGAAGCTTATATTTTTTATTGTGTAAAATAATAAGGATCTCAAACATAGTCATACAAGGCCTTAAGGTGTAGCTTAAAGTACTTGTAAGTGTATGAAGAAAGATAAGCCTGTTGGCATCGCCGGCAGAAAGGCCTTCAATACTGATGTCGGTGTTTACCATAGCTATAACCGTAAGAAGGAGCATCATGATTATAACTGTGGTAAACAGCCTGGTGGCAGGGATCTTCACATCCCTGTTAACATACATCATAGCGATAAGCCCCAGAATTATCATAAGAGGCATGAAATTTATAATAAAATAAGACAATATCATTGTATATATCCCTTTTTGTGATTATCACGTGTCAAATTCATCAACTCAAGCTATATACTACCACAAATCGCGAATATTTTCAATAAAAATGCGTAATAAGAATATGCTTTATTTTCAGTACATTAACAGTAAATAATCATAGTTACAGTGTTGTATCTATAATTGTCATTTGCTCGTCTACCCAGGATTTTTGAGGTACATCATGTATCTTGTCATCACCTTTATAATCTCCTATAAGAAACGGAGAATTGGGATTGTGGAGACTGCTTTGTGCAAGCACTGTTTTTGTTTCAGCATTTGCGTAGCAGTATCTGCAAAGATGCCTGCAGGTATTATATGCTCCAATATCGCAAGAAAGATAGCAGGCACACTCTGCTCTGGCGCCTTTTACCTTAGGAATATCAAGTTTTTTGCCGATGGCCCTTTCGTAGTCGCTTATCTTCATACAACCGCTGCAGTCGGCACCATACTTTGCAAGCTCATCTCCTTCAGCGCAGGTCTTAAGCTGCATTCCACAAGATGTCGCCATTTCGATCATGTTTTTTCCAAGGAAAATGCGCTGATCTTTTGTTACTTCTTTTGCTTCCGGAAAGTTTCTTTTTACCTTTGGATATAGATCAAGAAAGCTGATTACAACAGTATTTGTATAGTCTTTAAGGGCAGATGATATCTGCCTGAATGCACTCAGATGATATTCTTCCGTGTACCTGTCTGAAATAAAGACCGGGTCGTACCGCCAGACCACACGGTAAGGTCCAAGCATTTCAGACAATTTTTTAAAATCATCTAAGAGCTTGTGTTTATCAGGTACATTGGGCTCTATATCTCTTCCGTATGGCGTAATAGTGACAAACCAGTACTGACCATAGTCTTTAAGCAGATCCATGTATTTAAACATAGGCGCGGGATTCTTGGTGCAAAAGACCAAAACATCCACTACCGACGGATCAAGACGATACCTGCTCACCTGATTTGGATTATAAGGATTTCTTACACATACAAACCCTGCCTTTAATCTGTTTGCAAACCACTCAGAATAAAAGGCAGGAATATCTGTACGCTGTCCTGTATTTATTATCATTCTTTGATTTCACTTAACCTCTTCTGTTTTATATAAAGATTTTATAAGTCAAAAATCCATCATTATGGCTTTTCCTATTTATCTTGCCATTATTTTTTCTATTTCACCAATGTACATATAATGGTAGTCACCATCTTTGTACATAGCTGGTTCTATTTCAGGATCAAGAAACTGGTCAGGCGAAAGTTCCGTCTTTGAAAGTTTCTTGCAGATAAGTACAAGATTGCTCTCGTCCAAATAGGGTGTTTCCCCTTCATAATCAACATTCATTCTGGCATTTGCGATCTTGTCTTCATCTCTTCCGGAAACTTTTCCAAAATACGTCATGATAGACTTTTTATTATCGCCAAGGAAGTTTACAGAAAAAGTGTCGTACTTATCCATCAGTTCTCTGGTATACCTGCTCTCACGTACAAATACAAAAACCACATTCTTACCCCAGATTACTCCCATGCCGCCCCAGCCGGCAGTCATGGCATTAGCCTTTTCCTTGTCGCCTGCAGCAAGAAGAAAAAGTTCTTTACTCACCTTTGTAAATGGATTAAATTCCCACATACTTAAATCAAATGGTTGAAAAAAATGCATAACCCAATACCTCCTTTATTTTAGTCCATTTCTTTTATAGAAATAATGCCTGCAGAGTTTCCGTTAATTGCTCTTTTCCATGCCACAATCAGGGTACTTAGGGATTCTTACAAAAAAATGCCCTTCATCCTCACCGACAATTCTTCCGCCGTTCTTTAGCATGACCTTCTGCGAGGCGATATTATCTCTATTTACGCGGAGATATATCTCGTCCTCCGGTATTATTTTCCTTGCCTCCAGAAGAGTAAGTTTAAGGCCTGCTGTGGCATATCCTTTTCCACGCTCTTCTCTCTTGATACTGTAACCTATATGCCCTGCGCCGCTCTTAAGTGCTTCTGTGAGATGATGCCTGATACGGAATTCTCCAACCAGATGTCCCTCATCCCAAAGATAGTAGTATGTCTCCGGCACAAACCAGTCAGGCATATTAACCGGGTGCTCATACGAGATCAAAGTCGGCAAAACTTTATTAATGTAATCATCGTACGAAACACCGTTATACGGATTTGTTAAACCGTTTTCGTCTGTTGGAAGTGCTGTAGTGTACTCCCACTGAGCTTTAGCATCTATTTTATTTATTTTACGCAGTTCCATTTTTCTCAGTCCTTTTGTCAAAAAATCTGGCATCTTATCAACATAAGCAGTTTTTGTAAACTGTCTTACACTCATTATACTCATTTTCAGTGTTAATTTTTTCATCCATTTCTTTCACCGTACTGAAGTATTTGAAACTATTATCAGCTTCCTGTCTGTCAAAGACGAAATCGCCATGTTCTGCCACCCATTTTGAAACATCATAGAATAGCCGGCACATAGATTCCACGGCACTCCACATGTCTTTTACATCGGTGCCGCAATAAGTGTCCAGATACTTCTGCCACTCTTCCGCGGAGAGCCATTTATACATATACTTCCCCGATTTTCCGATGCTGACGGAATAACCTGTCAGCTCTCCTATTTTCCAGGAAAGCATCATTTCAAGTTGTTTTCTGACCACAAAGTTCAGCATATCCTGAGCGTATGTTACTTCATTTCTCCAAAGGCCCTTCGCGATATTGTTAAGGCACCACCAGAATTCGTTGCAGACAGCCGCATACTGTTCTTTTGACGGTCGATGGACTAAATACGTTTCTTCCGATGCCTCGGGAATCTCAGGAAGAATACCGTCTTTATCCAGCAGGATCTTGCATAAGCTGTCTTCCTTAACATTTTCCTTTGCATGCGGAATCGATTTCACAGTAAGATCCAGTCTGTTTCCATCCGCAAATATCATCAGCCAGCCATAGGAGTTTTCTTTATCACTCGGATAATCCGGATGTTCGTCCGGATACTGCATAAACAAGATATCCCCGAACCGCCGGATCCACTCCTTATCCCGGATAAATGATCCGGTTTCTTCCACAACATAAACAATGTCATAATCCTGAAAAATATCTTTTGGTGCATTGGGATTTGTTCTTGATCCGTTCATATAAACAGCTCGGATTCTGGCATCTTCCTTTGCTGTACGCAGGATTAGTTCCATCATTTCTTTCTCAGTACGCATTTATCATTTACCTCACATTTTCGATTTTCTAAATCATTTTCCTCTCTGAAACTGCTTACCAAAGTTATTAAAATAGTAGCTATACTCCTTGTGGCCTACAATAATAAAAGCCCAGTGTGCGTTCTTCTTTTCCTTTCTCAAAAAAGCAAGATATTCTTCTCCACAGAAGCTTCTGAATTTGTGATCCTCGAACATAATGATCAAAGGTTTATCTGTGTACGCATCAGATTCTTCTTTTGCCTCCACACCTGTACCATCCTCTATAAGGCGAAGAGGGATCTTTACAAGTTCAGAAAGGAAAAACTCCGACCCATCAGGTGTATCCATACCTTCATTGTCCAGATATATCCTTACCCATTCTTCACCTATACCGGCATCCGAATACTGCTTTGCGGAGTATATGGTGGGGGAATACTCCGGGAGTATTATCTTCTTACCGTACACTATTTTCTTGATCGATTCCGGAGAGAGAAAAAACTCCTCCGCCAGTTCCATAATACCGGCGCCTGCGCCATACCTGCTGCAGATGAGAGCATTTCTCTTATTCAGTTTTTCACGATATCCGGATGCTTCTCCCCAGCCCTTTGATCTTTCGCGCTTAGGTATATAGATGGCTTTTCCTTCTGCATACTTTTGCACTTCTCTCAAAAGGCTTGCGGGGAGAATATCCTTTGCATTTTCATATTTCATCTGTTCAGACCAGCCTTTTCATGCGTTCTTCCAGTTCATTTAAAGATGCGGTAATGGATTCGCAGGACTCAAGATCGTCTATGGATGCATGCCACATGAGTGTGTGAAGTCCCTTAAAATACGCCATGCACAGAAAACGTTCCTTATAGTTTTTTATATCTATATTATTTCTTTTTGCATACTCATACAGTTTTTCCGGAACCAGTAGATAGGGCTTATTCAAGTCGAGGATTGCAAAATCCATAAGGAAGTCCATGATGCCGGCAC
>JAEEGF012163739.1_pt1 | contig 28938 bp, 18 predicted proteins | sample 9134171 | NCBI WGS metagenome assembly JAEEGF01 (sample SAMN16246542, study PRJNA631951) | gut metagenome | biome: gut microbiome; feature: rumen; material: AP-attached | host: Bos | place: Iran: Karaj | collected 2018-10 | reverse complement strand
TATATCAGGCTAAAGAATTTAGCGGTATGAAGGGTGAAGACATGGTTTCACCTTCAGGGAAGGAGTTTACTATGGGAGACAGATTTCTTAAAGCGGACGGTAACATAATAAGAAATGCAAAAGGCGAAGAGGTACTCTTACAGGGCGTAAACCTTGGGGGCTGGTTTGTAACAGAAAGCTGGATGTGCCCTAGCGGAACGAAAGATGAAAAGACACTTCGTGCTACCCTTAAGGGAAGATTTGAAGAAGAGGGAATGCGCGAGCTTGTTAAGATCTACCAGGACGCATGGATAACAGAAAGCGATTTTGACCTTATAAAAGAGGTTGGATATAACTGCGTACGTATCCCTATGTATTACGGAAACTTTATGGATGATGAGGGAAAACTCATTTCAGGAGCTTTTGATAAACTTGACTGGGCTATAGAGCAGGCTGAAAAGAGAGATCTTTATGTGGTACTTGACCTTCACGGAGCACCGGGAGCACAGTCTGATATGGACCATTGCGGTGAGGCAGACGGAGGCCATAAGCTCTGGAAGTACGAGAACTGGCAGGATATGACGGTGCGTCTTTGGGAGTGCCTTGCAACCCGTTATAAAAACTGCGATACAGTTGCAATGTACGACCTTTTAAATGAGCCTGACAAGGTAGACAAAGCACTTCTTTGGAAGGTATACGACCGCATCTATAAAGCCATAAGAGCCATAGACCCTGACCACATGATAAGCTTTGAAGCAGCCTGGGACTGGGGATTTTTACCTGAGCCTTCAGAGAGAAACTGGGAAAATGTAGTATATCAGATGCATTTTTACGCTATGGGCAGTGGCGAGGCAGACAGCCATGAAGTTCAGGAAAACCTTGTAAAGAACAAGCTTCGTGAGTGCAGAGAGTACGCCGATAAGTGGAATGTACCTGTATATGTTGGCGAGTTTAACTTATTTGCATTTAACGACCTTTGGACAGATTTTATAAAGGGATTCCAGGCAGAGCATATCCAGTGGACAAACTGGACCTACAAAGTAAGCAGCAATTACGGTAACTGGGGCCTTTATAACAATGCAAAGCTCACCGCCCCAAGCGCAAGCAATGACAGCTTTGATGCACTCAAGGAAAAACTTGCAAAATACACTTCGGATAACTTTAACAGAAACGAAGAATTCATAAATATGCTTAAAGACGCGCTAAACTGATAGAATCACACAAAAAATAAGGACCGGATTTTTCCGGCCCTTATTTTTTTTACATTATTTCTTCAAGCTCCTTAAGATCTTCATCTGTTGTAGACCAGCTTGTGGCAAATCTTACCACTGTGTGGTTTTCGTCTGCTTTTTCCCAGAAAGAAAAGCGCACCTTTTCTGAAAGCTCGTGAAGCTTAGCGTTTTCAAGGATGATAAACTGCTGATTGGTAGGGGATTTTAAGAAAAAGTCGTATCCCTTCTTTGTAAACAGTTCTTTAAGTTTTTCAGCCATATCTATAGCGTGTCGGCTGATATTCATATAAAGATCGTCGGTAAAGAGTGTATCAAACTGCACTCCAAGAAGCCTTCCTTTTGCCAACATGGCACCGTGCTGCTTAACACGGGTAGCAAAGTGCTTTGGCATATTGCCCTTTGTAAATACCACAGCCTCGCCGCAAAGGGCACCAACCTTTGTACCGCCTATATAAAAGACATCTGTAAGACTTGCTATCTCAGGTAAAGTAAGGTCGCATTCTTTGCTTGCAAGTCCGTATCCAAGTCTTGCTCCGTCCATATAAAGAGGAATGCCATGCTTTTTACAAACCTCAGAAAGGGCGGTAAGTTCTGCCTTGCTGTAAAGAGTGCCGTATTCTGTAGGGTATGAAATGTATACTAACCCCGGAAATACCATGTGCTCGTGGTTGGCATCTGCAAAAAAGGTTGTAATATAAGCATCAACCTCGCCTGCATCAAGCTTTCCGGCGTGTCCCGGAAGCTCAATTACTTTATGGCCTGTATACTCGATAGCTCCTGCCTCATGGGCATTTACATGTCCTGTAACAGCGCTTATAACGCCCTCGTAAGGAGCAAGTATTGTGTCTATAACTATCTGGTTTGTCTGGGTTCCCCCTGTAAGGAAGTAGACATCAGGGTTCCCGCCGCATGCCGCTTTAATCTTTGCAACAGCGCTTTCACAGTACTTATCTGTGCCGTATCCGCTAAGCGGCTCAAGATTTGTTTTCACAAATGCTTCAAGGATCGCCTGATGGGCTCCTGTTGTGTAATCGCTTTCAAATGAGATCATTTTTGTTTTCCTCCTATATAATCCCTTATTTATATTTTTAGACCTTTGTGTCTGCTTTATAAAAACAGACATTTATGTCTATTTTGTATCGATGGTAAATCTTCTGAAATCCTTGCCGCTTTCTTTTGCAATGAGGTCAATATACATATTGTGGTTGCCCTCTACGCTAAGATATTCTGACATGATATCGGTATTTAAAAGGTCATCAAAGTGTGTCATGTCACCTGAAAAGTACATACGATTGACATCGCCAAAAAGCTTAAGTAAAGGTTCCATGGTTTCTTCATCCATGCCGTCCTCTATAAAGCGTTCTCTTTGCGGATTGCTCATTCTGTCCATACAGCGTGATGCAAATTCTTTAAAATCAAAATCAACACCCTTTACGTTCACTTCTGCAGTCTCATACTCGATAGTCGTGCCCTCGGCCTTTAAGATACCGTATTGACAGGGGTAAACCGAAAGAGCTGAAGAAGCAAGGTCGCTTATGCCATCAAGAGTAACAAAATTCTGATTGTGCATGTGGCCTGTAAGGGTGAGTTTAACGCCGTATTTTCTAAGCTGCGCGGCAACCTCATCAGAATTTGATATCACGTATCCGTTTACAAACATCTCGTTATGAACAAGAAGATTCTGATGGATACCGGCAAGGATATATTTGCCGTCGTTTTTAGCTCTCTTTAGCTGACGCTTCATCCATTTAAGGGTAGAAGGCGCTATCTCGCAAGGGTGCTCTGCCGTATTTGCATCAAGCATAAGAACTCTTGTGGTCTCGTTAAGATCGTACATATAGCTTGCGCTCATTTCATCTACGGAAAGAGCCTCGTTGTAGCCAAAATCGGCATAGATCTCTTTAAAGGACTCGCTTGTAGCACTCTCTGTAAGATCGTAGGAATCGCCGTGGAATATGGCTGCATTGCCGCAGTATACGTCGTGATTTCCCGGAAGGACAAGTACTGTAATCCCTGCATCTTCAACCTTTTTAAGGCGACCTGCAAGGTCTTTGTGGCTTTGAAGAGCACCGTTAAAAGCAAGGTCTCCCGTAAGGATAAGAACCTCCGGCTTTCTTTCTATGACTTCGTTAAGGAAACTGTCTGTCAGTTCTTCGCAGTACAAAGAAGTTTTGGCGTCGCGGCCGGAAAGCAGCCTTTGAAACATCTCGCCTTTATCGTTGATATCAGGAGATATAAAGTGGATGTCCGAGGCAACCACTGCGTCAAACCTTGGAGCTGCGCTTTCTTTTGCGCCTTTTTTAAGGCTTCTTAAGTACCAGGCAGCAGCTAAAATAAGTACTACTACGATCACGATAAGAACAGCATTTTTAAGTGAAATATTATTTTTCATAAATCCCTCGCTTCTTTGCATATAAAACACATTGATATTTTAAGTCAAAACAGATGAAATATCAAGGCGCAGGTAGGCTTACAGACTATTTTTAGTGATGGAAAAGTCGACAAATTTTGATAGTATATTGACAAGATTTGATATGTTGACTATTGGATTTTTGCATAGTAGACTATAAATATAAGAGATTATTTATTAAATGGGGCTTTTGGCCGCCGGGAGGTATAGAAATTGAAACCCACCGAATTTAGCAAAAAACTGGGTATACCTGTTAGTACGATCAGGTATTACGACAGACAGGGGATCACGAGAAGTGAAAGAAACGAAGTAAACAATTACAGAGATTTTGACGGAAGAGATGCGCTCGATATTTATAATGCGCTGCTCCTCCGATCTTTTGACGTAAAGCTTGAGAGGATCATTGACACAGATTTTGATCTTAATGATGTCGACGAGTATATGGCAAACCATGTACCTGAGATGGAAGAACTGATAAAGCGCGAGCAGATGCGCCTTGCAAGGCTTAGGGAAATGCAGTTTTATATCAGCGAGATGGAAAAGGGTATGAACGAAGGAACATGTATGACCCTTTCTGCAAGCTACTCCATCTGGACCTTTAACAACGGCCGGGAGCTTACCCTTTGCGAGGAAAGAAACCTTGCAGAACTTGCAGCGGCTTTCCCTTATTCGTATGTTGCCATCGGCATTGACGAAAAGGAACTTAAAGAAAAAGAAGAGTATACAGTAAGAGCAGGCCTCGGGATCCTTGAGGTCAATACCGAAAAATGCGGCATTACCTTCTGTAAGGATATGGATTACTGCCCTGAGAAAAAGAATTACGGCATGTTCCTTGAAAAGGAAGATCCTTTCAAGATAACAAGAAAAGATCTTGAACCTATCTTTTCAAAGGCAAAGGCAGACGGGGCAAAGCTTACGGGAGATGCTATCGGGCGTATGTACCTAAGATACAGAAGAAACGGAAAGATAGTTTACGGTCTTACCATCGGTATACCGGCTGAATAAATGACAGTTATTGCGGCAGAGCAGATCTTGCTCTGCCGTTTTTTGGCCTTACCTGCAGGTTTGCTCAAATTTTAGCAGCTAAAATTTGTAGATTTTTATGAAAAAGTTTGTTAAAATATTGACATGTAAGTTACTTACAGGTTTATATTCGAAAATGGCAAAAGAATAAAATGCCAAAGGAGGAATAAATTTATGAAGAAATTGTTATCAATTCTTCTCGTAGCAGTAATGGTTCTTTCATTAGTTGCTTGCGGAAAGAAGGCTGACAATGGTTCAAACGAACCGACAGATGCCAGTGCTCAGACAGAAACAAACACTGACAACACAGCAAATACCGAAGATAAGACAGAGGAGCCTGCACCAGCAGAAGATCCTAATGCCAATATCAACGGTACATTCGAAGGAACTGCACAGGGAATGCAGGGACCTGTTACTGTACAGATCACTGTAGAGGCAGGCAAGATCACAGCTTGTGAAGTTACAGACAACCGTGAGACACCTGGTGTTGCAGCAGTTGCTCTTGAGAGACTTCCAAAGCTCATCGTTGAGCATCAGACAACAACACTTGACTCAGTTACAGGTGCTACACTTGCTTCAAACGCAATCAAGAACGCAGCTGCAAAAGCTTGCGAGGCTGCAGGTCTTGACAAAGAGACACTTAAGGCTAACGCATGGAGCGAGCCGGCAGGTCCTGATGAGACATGGGATGTTGACGTACTTGTAGTTGGTGGCGGCGGAGCAGGTTTCTCAGCAGCTATCACAGCAGCACAGAACGGTGCTAAGACAGTTCTCATCGAGAAGAGCTCATTCCTTGGTGGTAACACACAGATGGCCGGTGGTGCATACAACGCAGTAGATCCTGCTGCACAGGCTAACATGATCCTTACAAACGCTCAGAAGAACACTATGGATGGTTATCTTAAACTTACAGTTGACGATCCTGATCTTCATTTTGATCAGTTCCCTGAGTGGAAGGAAGTTCTTCTTCAGCTTCAGAAAGACATTAAAGAATTCTATGCTGCAAACGAAGGTAAAGAGGCAGGCAAGGATATGCCTGGTTTCGATTCTATCGCACTTCATATGTGGCATATTTACACCGGTGGTCTTCGTCAGATGACAGATGGCAGCTGGGTTGCTTCAAACATCGACCTTGCAAGAACACTTGCAGAGAACGCACTTGGTTCTTTCGAGTGGCTTGAGTCAATCGGAGTTAGCGCTCCAAGTGGTAGAAATGTTGAGAACGGACTTGGTACAGTACTTGGTGCTATGTGGCCAAGAACTCATAGCGTATCTTCAAGTACAACACTTATCGGACTTCTTAAGGATGCAGCTGATAAGGCAGGCGTTACAGTTTATACAGAGACAAGAGCAACAGATCTTGTTGTAGATGGCGACAAGGTTGTTGGTGCACTTGCTACAAAGGCTAACGGCACAAAGGTAACTATCAACACAACCAAGGGCGTTGTTCTTGCTTGTGGTGGTTACGGTGCAAACGCTCCTATGGTTAAGCAGTATGATAAGTATTGGGGCGATGCTCTTTCAGACAGAACTCTTACAACAAACGTTGGAACAAACACAGGTGACGGTGTTGTAATGGCACAGGCTGTCGGCGCTGCTACAACAGGCCTTCAGGTTTGCCAGATGATGCCTTCATCATCACCAATTAAGGGTACTATGACAGACGGTATCTGGGGCGATGCTTCAGCTCAGATCTGGATCGATGGTAATGGAAACCGTTTCGTAGACGAGTACGCAGAGCGTGACGTTCTTACTAAGGCTTCTCTTAACCTTGACGGTGGTATCTTCTACATTATCTGCGCAGGCTTTGCTCCTGGAGATGATGGAAAGCTTAAAGGTATGGATCCAAACGCAGGCGGAATGTTCGGTGCAAGCCTTATGGACATGGTTAACAACGGTCATGTTTGGTATGGTTCAACACTTGCAGAGCTCGTTGAGAATACAAAGACATCTGCAGGCGGAGCTAACCCTAACTTCACAGAGGAAGGCCTTAGAGCTACAATCGAGAAGTACAACGAGGCAGTTAGAACTCAGAATGATCCTGACTTCGGTAAGGAAGTTATTGCAGGTGAGATCGACCTCGAGGCTATCGAGAACGATCCTAACGTAGGTATCGTTATCACACCTAGAAAGGCTTCTATCCATCATACAATGGGTGGTGTTGTTATCAACACTGAGGCAGAAGTTCTTCGTGAGGACGGAAGCAAGATCAACGGCCTTTGGGCTGCAGGTGAGGTTTGCGGAGGCGTTCACGCAGGTAACAGACTTGGTGGAAACGCAGAGGCAGATATCTTCACATTTGGTCATATTGCAGGTACAAATGCTTCTAAGTAATTTGATTTCTATACCATTATATAGATAATCTCTAGAAAAGCCCCGGTCGGAAAAATTTCCGACCGGGGCTTTTTACATATGTACCTGGTACATATGTGAATTTTTTATCCGGGAAGTTTTACATCTACCGTAACGCCTTCCGTTTTTTCGTTGTTTCTTACGCTTATTCCGTACTCTTCGCCAAACATTATTTTAATACGCTGGCTTATATTTCTTATACCGTAGTGCTTTGAGGAGATCGCTGCTCCGGTAAGCTTTAAGGTTTCTGTGTTGATCTTAAGGAGCGTTTCATTTGGAATGCCTATTCCGTCATCTTTTACAGATATGACAACCGCTTCACCTTCGCGCCTTGCGGTAATATAGATGTTTCCGTGTTTGTCTTCCTTTTCCCTTATGCCGTGTATGATGGAGTTTTCAACAAGGGGCTGCAGGGTAATTGGAGGGATTGAAACTGTAAGTATATCAGGCGGAATGTCAACATTTAGCTTTATCTTGCCCTGAAATCTTAAGGCCTGAATATCAAAATACGAGGAAACAAGGGTCAGTTCTTCGGAAAGGGAATACAGTTCTTTTCCGTTGTTTAAACTGAGTTTGTAAAACTTTGAAAGCTTTGCGACTATCTCTTCAACAATCTCAGGCTGATTATCAAAGGCATAATAATCGATCATCTCAAGGGTGTTGTAAAGGAAATGAGGATTTATCTGTGCCTGCAGGGCTCTTAGGTCTGAGGATTTCTTGGCAACGCCAAGGATATAGTTTCGCTCAAGGTTATCTTTAAGTTCCATCTGAAGGTGATTTACGTTATCTGCAAGGTCTGTTATCTCATCCTGGTTTTTAAAGGATGGGATGAGAGAGGTTTCATCGCCTTCCCGCATTGCTTTTACGTGTCTGCTTATGGCCTGTATGCGCGCTGTCATGGAGGAAATATTAAGTACTGAGATTATTATTATAACCGCCCATGCAGCAAGTACAGAAAGCACTATAGGAAGGAAGCTTTTTACCTGAGTGAACATGTTAAAGGCGGCTTCAGGCATTGCGGTCACCACAAACCAGTCCGGCTTTTCAATGTGGGTGGCGTAGATCCAGTAATAGTCATTTCCAAGTTTTTGCTTGGTAAAGCCTTTCCCTGCGATAGCCCTAAGGTTTATATAGCCTTTGTAATCATCGCCTCCTGAGCCTTCCGCAAGCATCAGCATGTGCCAGTCGCTTGCATCTACTATACCGCAAAAGGATGCGGGGGAGATCATGCTGTTATTAAGCATGTCTTTAAGATATGCCACGTTGTAGTCAATCTTAAGTATTGAGTTGTATTTCCCGTAGTCTGAAAGATACACTACCTTTGTTACGTAGGAGATGGAGTTTTTAAATTCTGATGAGGTATCTACCCAGATACCTTTTCTACTTGAGCCTGTTACCTTTTCAAACCAGGGCTTTTCCTCTATCTGCGAAAGCTTATAAAAATAATTGTTGTCAATAAGGTAGTTTCTTAAGTCGGTCACATAAAAACTTATGGAGCTTATGTAATGAGCCTCGTTAAGGTTATCAACCAGCATGACTGCATTGCTTTTTTGATCAAGGTAAGGAGCGTTAAGGCCGGCACTTTCAGGCTCTTGTACAAGATATCTTATATTCGGGTCGCGCAGCATCAGTATGCTGTCCTGGTATATGGTGTTTGACTGTTCTGTAATGCTGTTTGTAAGAGAATCGACGGCTCCTGACAGGTTGTGCAGCGCCAGGTCTCTTGAGTAGGACCTTAGGACAACATTAAGGACGATGGCAAAAAATATAAGGGGCACCACCATGGCAACAAGGATAAGCAGGGTTTCTTTTGTACGGATACTCATTTTTCTAAGGGGTCTGTTAATTAAATCTTTCAGTTTATCCATTGGCGTTGCGCTCCTTATACTCAGAAGGCGCAATACCGAACTGCTCCTTGAATTTTGAAGAAAAATAATTTCCGTTTCTGTATCCTACCGCCACCGCTATCTCTCCAAGGCTTAAGGAAGAATCTGCAAGCAGTTCTTTTGCCTTTTTCATGCGGTAATCGGTAATGAAATTTTTAAGGTTCTGCCCCGTTACATCTTTAAAAAGGTGGGAAATATAGGTGCTTGAAAGGTTAAGGCACTGCACAAGCGATTCTGTTGAAAGATCGGGGTCCGCATAATTTGTCCTTATATACCTTACTATCTTATCTACCGTACTGTTTCCATAATAATCGCCCTCAATGTAGTTATAAAAGCTCTTTATCCCGTCGATGAGGAAATTTAGTATGTGGATAAGGAAAGATGAGGACATGACGTAATTTAATAGGTCGATCTCTGCCTGATATTCTGGCCAGATCGTTACCCCGTCTTTTTTTGAAAGCGTCAAAAGCTCGCTTACCATCCTGAAATAAAAATCCTTTACCTGAAGCACCGGCGTAGCCTCATGCTGCATTATTGACGAGGTTATGGTACGGATATTAAATATCATCTGATCTTTGCTTACGGAATATACCTCGCGGATGATGGCAGCAGGGTCTTTTTCCGAAAGGTCGTAGATCTTGTTGCTTATGTGATAATAAGAAATAAAGTCCGGTTCATGATAAAAAGCCATAGAGGCAGCGGATTCTGCCTCAAGGTAGGAGGCATGAAGCTTTTCTAGGGATGTTACGGCTCTTCCGACTCCCATATAAAAGTGACAATGCTCTTTGGTAAATTCCACAAGCAAAGCCTCGCAGTATCTGCTCATGTAATCACCGGGAAACTTTGAAAACAGTGCACATACAAGGGTCTCGCCGCGGATGGCGGTGCAGGCTGAAAGCTGAAGGGAATCTGCGGTATTTTCCATAAGTGCCTTTGCCTTGTCAAGACTTACGGTCTGGCCGTCGGTACGGCGAAGAAAACTTACGGTAAGAGCCACGCAGCTTCTGTAGGGCGCCTTATAGGCATCAAAATCATCTGCCACAAGAGCAAAAGTTTCGTCCGAGTAGTGAGTGGAAGATATGCTTCTTGCAATCTGTTCGCGCATACGGTAATATCTGTCACTTTCAAGATGCTTTAGCTCTTCTTTGGATCTTGTTATATTTTCAATGTTTTCCTTGGCTTCTTTTATGGCACCTGCCAGTTCTTCCATGTCGATAGGCTTTTCCACATAGTTGATGGCGTTAAGCCTTATGGCATTTTTAAGATATTTTTTGTCGGAATAACCACTGATAAAGATTATCTGCAGATGTTCGTTCTTTTCCCGAAGGGCCGTGGCAAGGTCTATCCCGTTAAGGCGGGGCATAACGATATCTGAGATAAGGATATCGGGCTGCCAGGACTCACACATTTCAAGGGCAAACCTGCCGTCTTCCGCGTATTTTACCTCGGCTATATCATAAGAACCAAGGTCGATCTTTCGCTCGATCCTCTTTGCGGATGTTATCTCATCATCCGCAATAAGTAACTTTAATTTCATACCATGATCTCCAAATTTCCCCGTTTTTACGTAAACGATTACGTCTATATAGATTTTACTCCATTTTCGTTTCTTATGGAATATTAAATCCTTTAAATCAACTACCATTTTTTGGTAGTAATAGCAATTTTTTGTAGATAGATACCTGTAAAAATTATCGTATTATAATAGTGCAGAACAGGATTACCGGTATCCATGCAAACTGTAATGTAAGGAGAGATATGATGCTTAGAAGAGAGAAAAAGGGATTTGCAAAGTTTTTATCGGATGTGGTGAAATTCCGATACTTGCTTTTAATGCTGATCCCTGCCGTAGTGTATGTAATACTTTTTGCATACCTTCCGATGACGGGAATTATAGTTGCATTTAAAAAATACAACTACAATCAGGGCATTTACAAAAGCCCCTGGGTCGGATTAAACAACTTCAAATTCTTATTCATCTCCAAAAAGCTGTGGCCGCTGACACGTAACACCCTTGGTTATAACCTGGCGTTTATCGTGTTTGGCATGTTTTTCCAGGTAAGCTTTGCAATAATCCTTAATGAGATAAGATGTAAGGTATTTAAAAAGACGGCTCAGTCCATTATGTTTTTGCCTTACTTTATTTCGTGGGTTGTTGTGGCTGCCATGGTCCAGGCCTTCTTTGGCTATGAGACCGGACTTGTAAGCAAGCTTATTGAAAATGCGGGAGGCACAAAGATCAACATAACCACGACCACGTGGATCTGGCCATTCCTTCTGGTGTTCTTAAATCTCTTTAAGGGTACCGGATACGGAACCGTAGTCTATCTTGCGGCAATAACCGGCATGGACCAGGAAATATATGAGGCGGCTGAAGTAGACGGAGCGAATGTATGGCAGCGTATAAAGTACATCACCATCCCGTTCCTTAAGCCTACAATGGCCACAATGTTTATGCTTGCACTGGGCGGAGTATTCAGAGGCGACTTTGGTCTGTTTTATCAGACGATCGGAAACAACGGACAGCTTCTTGAGGTGGCTGACGTTCTCGATCTTTTCATTTACAGAGTCATGATAAGCAACAACGACATCGGAATGAGCGCTGCTGCGGGGGTTTATCAGTCTATACTCTGCTTTGCCACTATCGTAACGGTTAACTCTATAATAAAGAGGGTTAATCCGGATTATACACTGTTTTAGAAAGGAGGGAAGACGAAAATGAGCAGCGTAACGCTTAAGGTTTCGGAAGGAAAAAAGAAAACCAAAACGCCTGCAGTTACAAAGCAAAGGAAGATCAGAAAGGTCGACGAAGACATAATGAATGCCATAGGCATCGTGATCCTTTCACTTGTGATGTTTATCTGCATTGTTCCTTTCTGGACCATAATAGTGAGTTCGTTTAGATCAGAGTCTTCGCTCCTTACTAAGGGGTACAGCATCCTCATAAAGGATTTTTCGCTGGAAGCGTATGAGATGGTCTTCCGTGACCCGAGCAAGATTCTCGGAGCATACAGAAATACCATTATGATAACCTGTATCGGTACGTTTTGTGCCGTATTTATGGCGACGATGACAGGATATGTGCTGCAGCGCCAGGATTTTCCGTGGAGAAACAAGATCTCATTTTTCTTTTTCTTCACAACACTTTTTTCAGGCGGACTCGTTCCAACCTATTTACTTAACACCAAGGTTTTCGGATTTAAGAATTCATACCTTGGAATGATCGTTCCCCTTATGTTTTCCGTCTGGAATATGATCATTTCAAAAACCTTTATGAGAAGCATTTCGTTTTCGCTTACCGAATCAGCGAAACTTGACGGGGCAAACGATATTTACATCTATTTTAAGATCATGTTTCCACTTAGCAAACCGCTTATCGCAACGCTTTGCCTTTTCTCGGCCCTTGCATACTGGAACGACTGGTACTTCTGTATGCTGTACGAGAGCAAGGAGCACATGTTTAACCTTCAGTATTTCCTTAATGAGATAATAAATTCCATTCAGGCGCTGAAGGTAATAGCTTCAAAGGGCGGCGATGTTTCGATGACGGGCATAACGCTTCCGCAGGAAACCATGAAAATGGCCATGACGGTTATAGCAACGGGACCTATAGTTTTGCTTTATCCGTTCGTACAAAAGTATTTTGTTAAGGGACTTACCATCGGTTCTGTAAAGGGCTGATGACTTGATGATATTTTTAATATCAGAGGAGGAAAAATATATGAAGCAAAGGTTAGTAGCATTATTATTAGTACTCACTATGATCTTTTCACTTACTGCCTGCGGTGGCAGCGCTAAAAATGAGATCGATGCAGCGCATGACAAGACTCCTTCAGGAGAAAACGGCGTCAGTGCCTCTGCCGACAACCCATGGGCTGGACTTGTAGATACTTCAAAAGAAGAGACAATGGTGGTTTACGTAATCGGCAATAAGCCAAATGACATGGACCTTGTTCTTGACAAGATCAATGAAAGACTTATGTCACTTATAAATACAAAGATAGAAATCAACTTTATCTCACTTGCCGACTGGACTACAAAGTATCCTCTTGTACTTACCGGCGGTGATGACATTGACTTAGTTTATACATCAGGCTGGACATCTTATACAGACGAGGCAAGAAAAGGCGCATTTTATGAGCTTACGGAAGATTTTATAAGCAAATATATGCCGCAGACCAAAGTCCGCGAGCCTGAGGCAGCATGGAAGCAGGCTCTTGTAGACGGCAAGAAGTTCGGTATCCCAAGAAGCTACACAGAAAATCAGTCTTACGGCGCATTCGTTATCAGAAAAGACATCATGGATAAATACGGGATCTCAGAGATCAAGAATTTTGACGACCTTGAGAAATTCCTCTTTGTCTGCGCTGAAAATGAGACAGACGGATACGGATACAACGCATTCCCGTCACTTCCTATGTTTGGTGAGCTTGTTGTTCCTCAGGAAAACATCTTTGCTGTAGCAAATAACCTTTACTGGGATGCAGACGATGCACCAAGTTCAGATAACCTTCAGTACCTTTACCTTATGGATGAGTATCACAACTATGTACTCCGTATGAGAGACTGGGCAAAGAAGGGCGTATGGCCATCAAGTGCCATTTCAAGCACAACACATACCACAGACCAGTGGAATGAAGGAAAGAGCTTTATAAACGGCGCAAGACTTGAGGAAGCTGCACCTATGAAGGAAGCAGTTGCTTCAAAGGGCTATGAGGCTATATTTGTAAATCTTATGCCTGAAGGAACCTACACAAGACTTTCAAACTACAGCGGCGATATGATGGCTATTTCAGCATTCTCAAAGAACCCTGAGAGGGCAGCAGTTGTACTTGATATCCTTAAATTTGACCGTGACACAGAGCTTATGTGCCAGGGCGGTATCGAAGGAAAGCACTACATCATCAATGACGACGGAACAAGAAGCAACGGTCCTGATTCAGACAATTACGCATGGAGCTGCTGGGCATGGGGACTTCGTGATGTTGATACATTCCTTCAGCTTAAGGTAAGCGATGATATTACCCAGGTTGCAAAAGAGTATGCAGCAAATCAGATGCCTGATGATATGTGGATCTTTGACGGATTTAAGACAGATGACAGCAAGTATGAGGCAGAGATCGCCATTATCAACGCTATTGTAAATGAGTATCAGTATTCCTTCGATCTTGGTGTTTACGGAGACGATACAGAAGCTAAATATCAGGAATTTGTAGGCCGTCTTAAAGAAGCAGGACTTGATGAGGTACTTGCAGAATGGAAGAGACAAGCTAAGGAGTACACAGGTAAATAAATATTAACGGAGGGATTAAGAGGCTATGGCTGAAGAAACGAAAAAACCTGTTGATGCGCCTGCCCCGTTTGAAGGTGCATCGCAGTACAGAGTTCCTTACTCCAGAGAACTTGAGGGGAAGAATTTCGACCTTGTTTTTGACGACGGATTTGAAATGACAGTCATTTTCCCGGGTAGGGACAAGATAATGTTTAATGAGAACGGCGGAACTTTTGTGGTTAAACCATGTCATGTTCTTAAAGCAGAAGATACTGTGTATTTTCTCATGGTTGACAGACGTGACACAAAGCCAAGATCCGGTTTTATTCTCATAATCGACACAAAAGAAGGCCTTGTAACCGGCAACTTTATGCTGCAGGGAGCAAGAGCCGAAAAACCAGCTCTTGTAACAAGGGTCGTAAGATTTGGTGCCATCAGGGAAGGGGACAAACCCCTTCCTAAAGAGAGGCACGGATATACCGAAGACCTTGTTGGAAGAAAGATTGAGTGGCAGTATAATCCGAGTTTTAAGATCACACACATTTACCTTGAAAAGAACGGCTACTGCTTTGCCATAACCGATGAGTTACGCGCAGAGATAGCAGCAAGACGTGCAGAACAGGGACGGAGCGACGAGCCTATCAATCCTATAAAAGAGCCTTGCATCTTCCTTAAGATCCGCAAAAATCTTTATGTATTTTCATGGATCGAAGAGGTAAGCGGCAGCGGCACGCAAGGGTTCGCACTTATCAACACCGACAGACTCACAGATGTGGGAGCTTTCTTTGGAAACAACCCTAAGGGTGAGCCTGAAGGATATATGTTCTGCGCCTACGGCAAGTGGGTAAAAGATCGTCTCCCTGAAGAAGACTTCTTTGCAGAGCAGAAAGGGGGAGAAAAAGCATGAAGATAGGTGTTATCGGAGCTACCGGAAAACAGGGCAGCCTTATCCTTGATGAGGCTATCCGAAGAGGACATGAAGTAACTGCCATAGTCCGCAACAAATTCAAGGTTAAGAACAATAAAGCAAAGATCCTTGTAAAAGATGTATTTGCTCTTACTGAAGAGGACCTTAAGGATTTTGACGTTGTGGTTGATGCTTTTGGTACTCCTTTTGGCCAGGGCGTTGAATATCAGCACCAGACTTCTATGATGAGCATCATCAACGCCATGAAGAATCTTCCGAATGTAAGACTGCTTGTGGTAGGCGGCGCAGCGAGCCTCTTTACTGATGAGACCTTAGAGCACAGAGTGCTTGAAAGCATTCCTGATGCGTGGAAGGCTGTTCCTTCAAATATGTTTGAGGCTTATCAGAACCTTAGAAAGAGTAATCTTAACTGGACCTATTTTTCTCCTGCAGGCACCTTTGATCCAAAGGGCGCAAAGACAGGAAAATATAAGCTTGGCACGGATTATGTCATTAAAAATGACGCGGGCGAAAGCTACATAAGCTACGAAGACTATGCCATAGCTATGGTGGATGAGATCGAAAACAAGCAGTTTGTGGGAAGAAGGTTTACCGCTGTAAGCGAAAAAGTGGCAGAAGGTCAGCCTGCTGCAACTGTGGCGCAAGGCGATGAGAAGTTCCCTGAGGTTAAGTTTGAAGGTCTTTCACAGTACAGACCTCCTTTTGTATACGAGCTTGCAGGAAAGAGTTTCTACATTATCATGGATGAAGGCGAAGAAGGCGTACTTACATTTAATACCGGCGAAACCCTTACCTGGGCGCCGATAGGCGGAGCACCTTCATACCTTCAGCATTATGAGTGCCTTAAGGTTGAAGAAGACATCTATATGGTTAATTATGAGGTGGAAGGTGCTGTGCCAAGAAGAGGCATTACCATAATCCTTGACCTTGAACATAACCTTCTTACCGTAGTAAAGGCTTACCAGGGCGTAAGCAAGAGATTCCCTGACCTTGTAACAAACGATATACAGTTTGGTGCCATAAAGGTTGACGGTCAGGAACTTCCTCTTAAGCGCCACGGCTTTACAAGCGACCTTGTGGGAAAACGTATCGCATGGACTTATTTCCCCGGCATGACCGTAACTCACGTTTACTTTGATGCAAACTATATAAGAGTCCCTGTATCAAAAGGCGAGCCAAGGAATCCGATGGAAAGAGCCTTCCGCGAATTCCCGTATGATGAGCGTGCTTATTATGTAAAGATCAGCGATCATGTTTATATGGTTTCATTCCTTGAGAGCCATCTTACATACCGCGGCAAGATCGGAAATAACATGCTTGTTCTTATGAATACGGACAGGCTTCACGATGTGGGCAGATCCTTTGGCCTTGGAGGCGAAGGAAAGACTGAAAACTACTGCTTTACAGCTATCGGAACATGGAAAGAACATGATGGCTACACAGAAGGCCTGCCAAGCAAGTACAGAATTTAGTTGATACTCCGGGTTAAGGGGGCTATGGCCCCCTTCCCCGCATTTATATTTTTGAAAACAGGATTGGAGAGATTAAGAATGGATAGAGTATATGATTATCTTAAGAAAGCAAAAACTTTCTATATAGCTACAGTAGAGGGGGATCAGCCAAGAGTTCGTCCTTTTGGCGCCATCTGCAGATTTGAAGGAAAGCTTTACATTATCACAAACAACAAGAAAAAAGTCTACGACCAGATCATGAAAAACCCTAAGGTAGAGCTTTCAGGTATGGACGGCGGCACATGGATAAGAGTGGCAGGTACCCTTAAGCTTGACGAACGCCGCGAGGCAAAAGAAGCCATGCTCGCAGAAAATCCGTCTCTTAGCGGTATGTATTCCGTAGACGATGGCATAATGGCAGTATTTTACTTTGAAAACGGCACCGCAGATTTCTGCAGTTTCACAGGTGCTCCTGAGACGGTGAAATTCTAATTTTTTTACATATGTACCAGGTACCTGTGTAAATTTTTTACATATGTACCTGGTACATATGTCATGTTAATTTGCTAACTGACATTTCATTACTATATAAAGACTCCTTTTTCTAAATCAGTAAAAGCGTGCAGGACCGTGTTCTTTATGCGTAAGGCAGTTGAATGCGGTCCTGTGCGCTTTTGCTGTTTTTTTGGCTTTAGACGCACCCTTTTTATCACTTTACGAAAACAGTTTCGCTAAAATTAGCGATATTTTTGTGCAATACTTCTTCTAAAAGGTCCAAAAACGTTAAAATGAGAACAAAAATGCTACAAACTATACAAAATGATGAAAATAACTCAATCAACGCTTGCATATTTGTGCAGTATGCCTTATACTAAACCTACGAAAAAACTTTCGAGAAAGTTGCGCATAAAGGATGTTATCTTAAGCATTTCACGACAAAATATGACAACTAAAAAGGAGCGGGGATAATGAGTAAGAACCAAACGGCCGTAAAAAGAAAAACGCGGCTGTCATTAGGGATTATCTGGAGACAACGATATCTTCTTGCCATGTCGATACCGTTTGTTATCTGGCTTATCATTTTTAAGTATATCCCATTATGGGGATGGACTATGGCTTTTCAGGACGTTAAGCCTGCTACATTTAAAAAGCCTATATTTGAAAGAGAATTTGTAGGTTTTGGGAATTTTATAAAAGCGTTTAAAGACAGACTTTTTACGCAGACCATGATAAACACCATCGGTGTTTCCATCATAGGTATAGCTATCGGAACCCTTGCGGCAATTGTTTTTGCTGTGATGTTAAACGAGATGAAGTTCCTTAAGTTTAAGAAAGTCACACAGACAATTTCCTATCTGCCGCACTTTGTATCCTGGGTTATCATCGCCAGCATTGCAAAGAACGTATTTAACGACGGCGGCGTTGTAGATTCACTTTTTAATACGAATTTACACCTTATGAGTACCAATTCTGTACTTATCTGGTTTGTTATAGTTTTTATTGATGTATGGAAAGAGGTTGGCTGGAACGCCATAATCTATCTTTCTGCTATGGCCGGCATAGATCCGGGACTTTATGAGGCTGCTGAGATAGACGGAGCCAATCGTTTCCAGAGGATCTGGCATATTACACTTCCGGGTATCCGTCCTACCATTATCGTGCTGCTTATCATGAGCATAGGCGGTGCCCTTAACGTAGGAATGGAACGTCAGATGCTGTTATCAAATCCTCTTATTGAAGATCACACCATGGTTCTTTCCTGGTTTTCTTATAAACGAGGCATAGGAAACAGTGACTACGGTCTTGGTACTGCTATTGGTGTATTCCAGTCGGCAGTTGGAATAACACTTCTTTTGATTGCCAATAAAATAGCCGGTCTTCTCGGCGAAGACAGACTGATCTAAAGGAGTGCGTTATGAAGAAAAAAGTTTCAACTGTTGATTATATACTGGTTTTGGTGTTTGCGGTAGTGATCGTCATAACACTTTATCCGTTTTTAAATGTTCTTGCAATATCATTTAACGATGCGACGGATACAATAAAGAACATTAACTTTGTAATTCCGAGAATGTTTACACTTTCCAATTACAAGTATGTATTTAAAGATTCAGACTTTGTAATGCCTTTTGTAACATCTGTTTCAAGAACGCTTATCGGAACACTTGTGGGAGTATTTACCACATCTATGCTGGCATATACTCTTAGCCGTAAAGATTTTGTGTTTCACAAGCTTTTTACAGTGCTTTTCGTAATAACCATGTATGTGGGAGGAGGTCTTATTCCTGACTACCTTCTTATCATGAGAACATTAAAGCTTGGAAATAATTTCCTTGTTTATATAATTCCCGGAATGATCTGGGTATATAACATGATCCTTGTAAGATCTTTTATTGACGGTCTTCCTTTTGCACTGCAGGAGGCTGCAAAGATTGACGGAGCCAACGATTTCCAGATCTGGTACAAGATCGTGCTGCCGCTTTGTACACCGGTTATAGCCACTATAGCTCTTTATTATGCAGTAGGACAGTGGAATTCTTTTATGGATACATATCTGTATGCTCAAAAGCTTCCGACCTTACAGTATAAGATGTACGAGATAATGAATCAGGCCACCATGAAGCTTGATATTCACGGTTCTTCAAAGGTTACGACTGCGGTAACTCCGATGTCGATCCGTATGGCGGTAACTGTCGTGGCTACGGTCCCTATTGTTATCGTATATCCTTTCCTGCAAAAATACTTTATCGGCGGTATGACACTCGGTTCTGTAAAAGACTGACGTTCTGCTTTCGGGGGTGTATTTAAATAAGTTCCAAACCGGCATAGCCGGAAAAAAATATAAAGGAGAAAAAAACATGAAAAAAAGAATTTTGTCCTGTATCTTAGCGGGGATCATTGCAGTTTGCGCACTTGCAGGCTGCGGTTCTAAGAATTCAGGAACAAGCGGAGAAGGCACAGGGAATAAGCCTGCTTCAAACACAGAGGTAAAAGATAATACGGAAGCGGCAGATGACAATGCGCCTGTAACTTTTACTTACTACAACGCAGACGGTAAGAATGCAAACTGGGACAACCCTGTAGCAAAAGCCATCACTGATGCAACAGGCGTTAGTCTTGAGATCTCTTATCCGGTTTCTTCACAGGGTGAGCCTAAGGAAGATGTGGCTCTTATGATCGCAAGCGATGAGTTTCCTGACATGATCTATGCAAAAGGAAGCGCAACCGATCTTTATGAAGCCGGTGCTTACATTGATATGACAGACCTTATCGAGCAGTATGGTCCAAATATCAAGAAGATGTACGGAGACGAGCTTGAGAAGTTAAAATGGGGTGAGGGAGACGACGGAATCTACCAGCTTTCTTATGCGGGTGTTCGTGAGCAGGACCTTACAACAGACGGTACAGCACAGATCCAGTGGGCTGTAATTAAAGAGAACGGATACAAGTATCCTACAACTCTTGACGAGTTTGAAAAAGCCATCAAAGATTATCTTGCAAAGCATCCAAAGACTGCTGACGGTCAGGATATGATCGGTATCACCATGAGCGCATCAGACTGGCACTGGATGATAACACTGGGCAACCCTGCAGGCTTTATTGCAGATGCTGCACCTGATAACGGACAGTGGCTCATTGATGACAAGTACAATGTTACATATAAGCATGTCAGCGAAGACGAGAAGACATATTTTAAATGGCTTAACAGAATGTACAACGAAGGCATCCTTGATCCAAACTTTGCTACACAGACAGATGATGACTATATTGCAAAGGTTTCAAGCGGACGTGTAGTTGCCATCACAGATGCAGACTGGCACTATAATCAGTGTAATCAGGCTCTTATTCAGGATGGCAAGATGGAAAGCACATTCTGCGGCCTTCCTCTCGTGCTTGACAGCAGCAAGAAGTGTACTTCACTTTTATACCAGGGCTTAAAGGTCGGCTGGGGTGTCGGCATAACAAAGAGCTGTAAAGATCCTGTTCGTGCCATTAAATTCCTTGACTGGATCTGTTCAGATGAAGGACAGCTTCTTTACCACTGGGGCGTTAAAGATGTAAACTACTTCGTTGATGAAAACGGTATGCCTTATCGCACCGACGAGGAGGTTAAGAAGACTCAGTCTGACCCTGACTACTCAAAGAATACCGGTATCGATAACTATACAGGCTTCCCTATTTACGGAGCAGGTTCATATTCAGAGGATGGTATTCCTTACACACCTAACACCAAAGAGTCTGTAAAGAAGAACTACAATGAGGAAGAGGTAGCAGCATGCAAGGCATGGGGCGTTGATATGCTTACCGATATCTTCCCTCAGGCAAGCGAGTTCCCTCTTCTTCCATACTCAGCACTTTGGGCATACCAGAAGCCGCAGGAGCTTGCCAACATGGAAAATATCCTTAACGAGATCGCATGGCCTGCACTTGTTAAGTGTGTAACCGGTTCAGAAAGCGACTTTGAGGCAAACTGGAAGACAATGGTTGATGATCTTAATGCAAACGGTCTTGATGATGCAAACAAGGCTATGACAGAGTTCCTTGCAGGAAAGATCATTGAAAAATAATCATATAATAAAATGACATGCGGGCAGGTTTGGGGCTTTGGCCTAATTCCTGCCTGCATTTTTTTTAGGAGGAGTATCGGCATGACATGTATTAATGACAAGACAAGTCCTTTCTGGGATAACTCATTAACAGAAGATGAGCGACTTGACTGGCTGCTGTCACATATGACCATAGAAGAAAAGCTCGGAGCGCTTTCAAGTACCGGTGCAGACATAGAGCGACTCGGAATACCAAAGCTTTCTGTCGGCGGCGAAGCAGCCCACGGCGTTGAGGGAAGAAATGACCAGAATGAGCTTGGCAGACCTGATATAAGCACTTCTTTTCCTCAGCCTATCGGTATGAGTGCCACCTGGGATGTGGAACTTGTTAAAGAGGCCGGAAAAGTAACAGGCACAGAAGCCAGGGTTATATATCACAGGCATCCGGACCGCGGACTTTCAAGATGGGCACCTACCGTAGATCTTGAGAGAGATCCCAGATGGGGCCGCACCGAGGAGGGTTACGGAGAGGATCCTGTTCTTACGGGGAAGATGGCTTCTGCCTATGTACGCGGTATGCGCGGAGAAGACCCTTACTATATAAGGTGCGCTTCAACCCTTAAGCATTTTTATGGAAACAACACAGAGGACGGTCGCGGCTTTAAAAATGTTTCCATCGATCCACGTAACAAAGAAGAACTTTATCTTGAGCCATTCCGCAGGGTTATCATTGAAGGCGGGGCAACCGGGGTTATGACTGCTTATAATAAGATAAACGGAATCCCGGGGATTTTAAATCATGAGGTCAGGGATATATTAAAGAAGAGATACGGCCTTATGCATGTTGTTGGAGACGGAGGCGCTTTGGGGCTTGTAAACTACAAGCATCATTATTTCGGTACTAACGGGGAAAGTATATCTGAGGCATTAAAGGCAGGAGTTGACGGAATGTCGGATGCCCCTGATATCGTAAGAAATGCCGCGGTGCAGGCTTATGTGCTGGGACTTTTGACAGAGGAAATGATGGATGAGGCTTTAAGAAACACATACAGATTAAAGCTTCGTCTTGGTGTTTATGATAAAACGCCGGCTAATCCGTATGATAATGTAAGCGAAGAAGATCTTGATACAAAGGCTTCAAGGGCGCTTGCAAGAAAACTTACGGAAGAGAGCGTTGTGCTTTTACAAAATAAAGAAAGACTTCCACTTTCTGAAAAAGATATGGAAGACACTGTTCTTATAGGGCCTCTTGCTGATGCGTGGTATCAGGACTGGTACGGGGGAGAGCCGCCTTATAAAAAAACGCTGCGTGACGGCATCCGGGATGTTACGGGCAGGAAGCTTCCTGTTTGCGAAGGGTATGATACCGTAAATCTTTTCCTGGACGGTAAGGCGGTAAAGGTTGATACTGATGGAACTTTAAAGGCAACGGAGGATAAAGAAGGGGACGAATTTGTCCGTATGGACTGGGGAGAAGGCCGTATCACATACAGACATGTATCAACAGGAAAGTTCTTAAACTGCAGGTTGGACCAGAAAAAACCTGAAGAAGCAGGAATCATCGCCTGCGAAAAGGATGCTCCTTTTGACTGGTTTGTAATGGAGATCTTTTATGAGGAAAAAGAGGACGGCAAGGTTTATCTTGCAAACCGTTTCCGCAAAAAAGTAACAGTTACGGAAAGCGGACTTGTAAGAGCGATAGTTTCTCCTAATATCAAAGAGGCTCCTTCTGCTTTAGAGATAAAGACAATAAACAGCGGTATAAACAGCGCCATAGAGGCGGCAAAAAGCCATGCTCATACCATTCTTGCTCTCGGGTGCTGCTCTATGATAGGAGCAAAGGAGGAGATAGACAGAAAGTCTATAGCTCTTCCGCCTGCGCAGCAGCAGCTTCTTGAAAAGGTACTTGAGGCTTCCGACGATGTGGTAGTTGTTTTGCTATCTAATTATCCGTATGCCATGAAGGGAGCCGAGAAAAAAGCAAAAGCAGTGCTTTGGTGCGCGACCGGTTCTCAGGATATGGGCAGTGGACTTGCAGATGTTCTGCTTGGAAAAGAAGCGCCGGCAGGGCGTCTTAACATGACCTGGTATCACTCGGATGAGGATCTGCCTGATATAGATGATTATGATATTATAAGAGGCGGACGTACATACAGATATTTTGAGGGCGAGGCTGACTATCCTTTTGGATACGGATTGACCCTTGCGGCTTTCAGGTATGAAAATCTTAAAGTGTCTTTAAAAGACGAGGCAACGATCCTTGCAACTTTTGACATTACAAATGACGGAAATATAAAGAGCGATGAAGTGGTACAGCTTTACGGTATCCCGCCAAAGTCAAGAGTTAAAAAACCGTTAAAACAGCTTCTGGCATTTAAACGTGTGCACGGAGTAAAGCCAGGGGAGACAAGACAGATAGCCTTGGAAGTTAATGTGACGGATCTGTTTTTTTATGATACTATCAGCGCCACAAGAATGGTAGAAGAGGGTGATTATACCTTTTTTGCCGGCAGGTCAAGTGCAGACAGAGCGCTTTCTTGCGAGCTTTTTGTACCGGGAAACAAACCCGGAAGCCGCAATACAAATGAGCGTATTAAAGCAGATCACTTTGATGATGCTGCAGGTATAGAGCTTTGTGAGGGTTCCTTTGGCTATACGGCGGTATCTGCAAAGGGCGGCGACAAGGCTGTTATAACCTTTAGGGACTGTGCTGTGGATAAAGATGCAGACAGGATCATCCTGGGCTTTAAGAGCGATAAAGGGTGTAAACTTGAGGTGTTTATTGACGGAAAAGAGGCAGCAGTTTTTGAAGGAGATACAAGAACGTATGAAGCTGAAGCTAAATTCAGGGAAAATTCCTTAAGAGAAGGAACTCCTATGCCTGCAAGCTGGCCGGCCGTAAATATCGAATGGGAATCTCCTCTTAAGTCTCTTCCTGAGGCAAAAAAGGGTAAAACCACCGTGGAGTTTAGAATTACCGGAGATGTAAGGCTTAATTACTGGATGTTTGCCAAATAATAATATAGCACAACACAAAAAAACAAACTCTGCTTTCGGGCATACCGAAGGCGGAGTTTATTTTTTACATTTAAATTTTTCAAACATAATTATTTTTGATTTTACGAAAAATTATCAATACAAGATAACTAACTGTGGACTTTCATATAAGTATTTGCTATAATATGATATAAGGTACAGCAAAAACAGTAAAAAAACGGAGGATTCTTTTATGAATGACAAGAAAAAAGGTACCATAGCAGGGCAGCTCAGGCTGTTTTCTAACTTTTCCATCCGCACATTTTTGATAAATGCGGTTTTGATGCTTGTATTTTTGCTTATAATCGGACTTAATTTTCATAGCTTTTATAATGTGGAATATGTAACTGATAAATATCAGATGGAGATAAGAAAAGATGTCCAGACCATAAATAAGAGACTTCTTTTTGCCCTTGCTTCAAATGATGCAAGTATAACGGCCTCCCAAAAGGAAGACCTTGAGAAAAGATTTGACAAGATAAGCGGCTATTTCAGCGTTATTTCTAAAAACCTTAATAATGAGGCTCTTGGAAATGAGCTTACAAAGGACTGGAACGCGGTAAGAGATGCTTCTTTTGAGATGCTTGCCCTTGTAGATAAGGGAGATGTGAGCGGTGCTCTTGCGTACTACAACTCCACCCTTAATGATGTTTCAGAGACCCTTGCAGACGCCCTTGACAATACCGGCACTCTTGCAGAAGCAGAGGCAAAGAAAAGATACAACACAATTAACCTTATAACACTCCTTGCGGTTCTTGCTCTTTGTGCTTCCTTTGCGGTTATAGTGGTAATTAACAGAAAGAAGACAAAAGCACTTGTAACAGGAATAGAGGAAGATCTTCAGATCCTTATTGATGCTTCTGAAGAGATTGCAAAAGGTAATGTTCATGTAGATATTGATTATCATGAAGATAACGAGATCGGAAAAGTGGCAGACAGACTTCGCGAGGCCGTTGATTCAATCGCTTCCTATATTGATGAGATCAGCGATATCATGGCTACAATGGCAAGTGGCAAGTTTAACGTAAGCTTTAAAAAAGATTTTGCAGGAGACTATAAAGATATCCAGACAGCCATCGATAGCTTTACAGTAGAGATCTCCCAGTCTATGAAAGAGATCATGCAGGTTTCAAAAATGGTTTCAGACGGAGCCGTACAGCTTGCAGATGCCGGACAGAGCCTTGCAGATACAGTTACAAGCCAGGCTAATATCGTTGACGAGCTTTCCGTAAATGTAAATAAGATAACAAACGAGATCTCAGGAAATGCCGGAAAAGCAGAGAATATCTCAAGAGAGACCGGAGTTGTGGCGGATGATATCGTAGCGGGCAACAGAAAGATGCAGGATGTGGTTAAGGCCATGAATGCCATCTCAGAGTCAAGCCAGGAGATCGCAAAGATCATCGATACCATTAATTCCATCGCAAGCCAGACAAACCTTCTTTCACTTAATGCGTCCATCGAGGCGGCAAGAGCAGGCGAAGCAGGTAAGGGTTTTGCGGTTGTTGCTTCCGAGGTTTCACAGCTTGCAGGGCAGACTGCAGAGGCTGCAAAGAATACTTCAGACCTTATCGGAACCTCTCTTCGTAATGTGGAGGCAGGTATTTCCGTGGCAGGAGAGACTGCAGATGAACTTGAGAAGATGGTAGGACAGGTTCAGGGTATCGCAGGCAAGGTTAAGACCATAGCCGAAGATTCAACAACCCAGGCAGCAGCTGTAAAGGGTATGAGCGGAGATATCGGACAGATAGCAAATGCGGGTCAGAACAATGCGGCTACTTCAGAAGAGTCCCTTGCTCTTAGCTATGAGATGAGCGATCATGCCAAGTACCTTAAGGAACTTGTTGATAAGTTTGAGTTAAGATAACCACCTTATTTATAACACATTGCTATAACCTCCGGAATCGGTAACAGTTTCCGGGGGTTATTTGCATCAAATGAGCACATTGTTACGAAAATTTCGTATAAATTTGCTAAAATTATAAATATGTGACTTTATACACAAGAAACTTACCTTTTACTCAAAGTTGTTAATTTTCCGGATTGCAATGTGCTATAATGCATGTTTGGGAAATTATATTATGAATGGGGAAAGTGATTTTATGTTTAATTATACATCAGATCTTATTTTCAGACCCAAAAGAACGCTTCTTTATGTAGAAGCAGGGGATAATGATGCGCTTCTTGGAAGCCTCATGGACGGAGAACTTCCGGAGGCTTTTGTGCCATACAATTTTGACTACGGAGTTTATGATTATGCAGGAATGTTTTTTACGGGGGAAGAGAAAAAAGAAAACATTTCGGTAGGTATAGAACTCTTTGAAAGCAGGGAATACGAACTTAAGGAAGGCATGAAAGTAATAAGGCTTCCTGAAAGCGAGATGCTTAAAGTAGAGGTAGACAGAGCACAGATCACTTCTATAAGCGGTATTCTTGACTTTATCAATATGGCAAGAAAGGCAAAGCCGGTTCTTGAGAGAAATTATTCATTTGCAGAAGGCATGAGCTCGGAGATCTTCTTTGATGAAAAGAAGGTCAGGGTCTTTATACCTATTATTTCCGAATACAACGAGATCACCATAGATAAGAGCAATTATGAGAATTTTTCAAAAGAAGAGCTTTTTAACGCAGCCTATATTGACAAGGTAACAGGGCTTTATACCTGGAACTGGCTTAGCAACAGATTCAGAAAGAACCTTCTTAATAAGGAGGGGATAAAGCGATTTTGCTTTGTACATTTTGATATCAAAGATTTTAAGACAATTAACCGTGAGTTTACTCCTTACGAGGGCAATATGCTCCTTTGCCGCATTGCTGATACCATAAAGATCAACCCTAATGTCTACTATATAGTAAGATGCTATGAAGATAACTTTGCAATGATAATAAAGGATATGCCTGATGAGGAGCTTAATAACTTCCTTGTAAATCTTTTTGCGGGCCTTTCCGTATTTGAGATAAGCGAAAGGTTCCCTGTATATTACAGGGTTGGCGTTGTCAGAAGCAGAGACGCGCTTAATGCCGGCGTTAAGGCCATGGGTATGGCAAAACTTGCCCAGAAGATCGGCAAGAAGATAAATGAGACAGAGATAAACTATTACTCGTCAGACCTTCAAAAGAACTATCTTTGGGGGCATCATATAAGGCTTTACATTGATACAGCCATAGCAAATGACGAATTTCTTATTTACTATCAGCCAAAGGTTTCCATAAAGACCGAGCAGATAGTGGGCGCAGAGGCTCTTGTGCGTTGGAATTATAAAAGAAGCGAGATAATCTTCCCTGACTCCTTCATTCCTTACTTTGAAAGGGATAATTCCATAGCAAAGCTTTCTGATGTGGTACTTGTAAAGGTGTGCGAGTATATGGCGAAACTCAAAGAACAGGGCATACCTCTTATACCTGTATCTGTCAATATTTCAAGAAAGCTTATGACTCAGGCATACCTTGCAGACCATCTTGAAGACATAGTGGATGAATACGGCATTGAACATAAATATATAGAGTTTGAACTTACTGAAAGCGCCACCTATGAAAAGAGTGATTATCTATTACGTGTCATAAGGCAGCTTAAGCAAAAGGGTTTCCTTATTTCCATGGATGATTTTGGAACCGGATATTCCTCTTTTGGGCTTCTTATGAACATGCAGATCGATACTCTTAAGATCGACAAGATGTTTGTAAACCACATTGCCGAAAACAACAGGCGTGAGCGTGAGTACATAATCGTTAAGCACTTTATCGCCATGAGTAAAGAACTTGGTTTTACCTGCCTTGCGGAAGGTGCGGAAGAAAAAGAACAGATAGAAGAGCTTGGACGCCTCGGGTGCGACCTTGTACAGGGATACTATTACTCAAAGCCTGTTCCTGAAGACGAGTTTATAAAGAAGCTTAAAAATTAAAAGAAGATTAATAAAGGGCCTTCCCCGTTGAAGGCTCTTTTTTGTTGTGTTATACTCTCGAATAAGAAAGGGAGGTAGTGGAAATGGATTTTAACAACAATAACACTTATACCTACAAAGAGCCTAAAGGGCCCAAAATGAAGATCAACAAAGACAAGGCAAAAAAAGGGATAATGCTTGTGGTTGCAGCATTTATCATTGCCGTGCTTGGTTTTAATTCATTCTTCACCATTAAAGAGCAGGAGCAGGCAGTGGTTACCACCTTTGGAGTTCCAAAGGCAGTTACAGACCCGGGCCTTCATTTTAAGATCCCGTTTGTACAGGGAGTAAGAAAGGTCGATACCACCATTAAGGGTATCAAGATCGGATACAACGATTATAACGAGAGTATCGAAGATGAATCTCTTATGATCACTTCAGATTTTAACTTTATCAATGTGGATTTCTTCCTTGAATACAAGGTAACAGATCCCGTTAAGAAGCTTTATGCTTCAAAAGAGCCTGAATTTATAATAAAGACCATCGCGCAGAGCTGTATAAGAAACGTAGTTGGAAGCTATGATGTAGACAGCGTTCTTACCACAGGAAAGGGCGAGATCCAGTCCGTTATCAAAGAGCGCATCATGAAAAGGCTTGAAGAAGAGGACATAGGTCTTTACCTTGTAAATATCACTATTCAGGACTCCGAGCCACCTACCGCAGAAGTACTTGAAGCGTTTACGGCAGTTGAAGCCGCAAAGCAGGGCAAGGAAACATCCATAAACAACGCAAACAAGTACAGAAACGAGAAATTACCTGAATCCCAGGCTAAGGTTGATAAGATCATGCAGGAAGCAGAAAGTAAGAAGCAGGAGCGTATCAACGAGGCAGAAGGTCAGGTTTCAAGATTTAACTCCATGTACGAAGAGTACAAGAAATATCCT
>JAEEGF011862587.1_pt1 | contig 28945 bp, 28 predicted proteins | sample 9134171 | NCBI WGS metagenome assembly JAEEGF01 (sample SAMN16246542, study PRJNA631951) | gut metagenome | biome: gut microbiome; feature: rumen; material: AP-attached | host: Bos | place: Iran: Karaj | collected 2018-10 | reverse complement strand
TGTGGATACAGCGTATCAACGCTGCCGCACGCATGGAGGGCCTCTCTTACTCAGCACTCATGGGTCTTCTCCACAAGGCTGGAATCGAGATCAACCGCAAGGTCCTCGCTGACCTCGCTGTCAACAACCCAGAGGCTTTCAAGGCCATCGTTGACAAGGTAAAGTAAGAAACTAATTTCATTACAATACCTCAAAAAAAGCCGCAGACATTTTCTCAAATGTCTGCGGCTTATTGTTTTTATATGTATTATTATCTGCTTAACTCAGCAATATCACCTTCTCACTGAATGCTTGCCTTTATAGCTTCCACTATATACCTTACATCCTCATCTGTTACACATGGTCCGGCAGGAAGACACATGCCGACTTTGAAAATCGCCTCACTCACACCGTTTACATACGCAACAGAGTTGTCATAGGTAAAGCACTCTGCACCGCTAGGCAATTCTTCACTCTTAACTCTTAACTCTTCACTTACACGACAGTACACTGGTTGCTTGTGCATTGGCTTCCATACGGGCCGTGCCTCAATCTGTGCCTGGTCTAGACATACGCGCAGAGCCTCTACATTAGCGTTTGGCTCGCAGTCGGTATGAGCAGACTCTGCTGCATGGATTACACCAGCTGCACCACCTACAGCACCTGTCACGATGGTCTTATATGCATCCTCCTGTCCTTTTACTTTTACATTCTCATCGATAGTGATGGTACAGAGCCAGTAATTGGAATCATAATCACCATTGTCAGGCTGAGAGTGTACATGTACTCCTGGCACATCTGCCAACAGTTCCTCATACATCTTCTGCACGTGTTTATGATGCGCAAGGTGGTCATTCACCACCGTCATCTGTCCTCGACCAATACCAGCACAAATGTTACTCATACGGTAGTTATAACCTATCTTCTCATGTTGGTAGTACGGATAGCTCTCACGATACTGTGTAGCATACATCATAATCTCACGCCAGTGGTCTTCATCCTCTGTTATCAGAGCACCACCACCAGAAGTAGTAATCATCTTGTTACCATTGAACGACAAAACACCATACTTACCAAATGTACCCAGCATCTGCCCCTTGTAGCGAGAACCAAAGCCCTCTGCAGCATCCTCCACTACAGGGATGCCATACTTATTCGCTATCTCCATGATACGGTCAGCCTTATACGGCATACCATACAGAGCCACAGGGACTATAGCCTTAGGAGTCTTGCCAGTTTTGGCTATTCTGTCTTTAATAGCCTCCTCCAGCAAGTCGGGGTCCATGTTCCATGTGTCCTTTTCTGAATCTACGAACACAGGTGTAGCTCCGAGATAAGCGATAGGATTAGATGAAGCACAGAACGTAAAGCTCTGCACAATCACCTCGTCACCTGGTCCCACTCCGCATGCTATAAGTGCCAAGTGCACAGCTGCAGTACCTGCCGACAAAGCAACCACACGCTTAGAAAGACTTCCATTCTTCAATCTTTCAATTTTGCCATTTTGATTGACGAACTCTTCTAGGTCCTTTTCAAACCCATTCACATTAGGTCCAAGAGGTACTACCCAGTTCGTATCGAATGCTTCCTTCACGTACTTCTGTTCCATCCCGTCCTCGCTCATGTGAGCCAGACAGAGGTAAATTCTTTTTCTTTCAGACATATTGTATTCTTAAATTAGTTCTCCATTATATTCCATTTTCTTACCGAGTACGGTACATATTATCATTTGTATATCCTTCACAAACGAATAATGTCTGTAGTAATAGCAATTCAGCCGCACCTTATCTGGATAGATAACCGTATCATTGTACTCTACGGCTATCTCTTGCATAGGCCGATTATCACCAGCCTTCTGTTTCTTAGCCACATACTCAGAAATCATTTCATCTTCCAAACGGTATTTCAGCGTTGCCGGTCCGGTAATGCCTGGTCTCAGCTTTAGCACATCCCTGTCTGCGCCTTCAAGTTTGTCAGCATATCCAGGAACGTCTGGTCTTGGACCTACAAAACTCATATTGCCAATCAGTACATCCCAAAGTCCGGGCAGTTCATCGAGCTTATAGTGACGCAGTGTAGCGCCAAAGGGCGTTATACGACTGTCCCCCGCCACCGATACCGTCGAACCGTTATGCTTCACTGTCATGGTCCTGAACTTATGGCAGTCAAACAACTTACCATCCTTGCCCACACGCTTCTGTACAAAGAACGCAGGACCGCCAGGCATCTTTACCTTAATTAATATTGCCACTACCAACAATACCGGCCAAAGAAAAAGTAGTCCAATTAGTGCGACCACCCTATCAAATATATATTTTAGTATCATAATTGTTATTATTCAGATTTAGGAAGTTCTTCTATAAAGTAATCACCATTAGGTAATTGTTCTATAATCTTTATGTCGTTCACAGCTTTTGTAGATTCTAATGATGCCATATTCTCTGGTGAAACAGTTGCAAACATTCTTAATCCAATACTATATGCAACCTTGTTTGCAACTGTACCTAATATTTTCCCTAATCCTTTACTTCTATGTTGGTAATCTACCATTTTTCCGCGAAAGCATTTGCCGTTAAAGAAACATCTCAAGAAAACATACCCCACGACATTCTGGCCCTGCATAATAACATATGCAAGAAAAGCTTTATTCCGTTGCAATCGTTTAATGCTTTTAGTGTCAAAGCCGTGTGGCTTGAAATAGGTAAAAGCCTCCTCAGGTTGCCGTGCAAAGAATTCTACTAGTCGCTCTGTTTCTACTGCACTAATAGGAATCACCTCATATCCTTCAGGAACAGAAGTAAACGAAAAAATCTTTAATTTCTTTCCGTACCTCAGAACGAATAGAACTCCATTTAGCCATTCTATTATATTCCAAAGCCAACTAAATTTATCTCTTATTATATGTGCTAATGCGTATAACATATGATTAATATAGTTTTTTCACCTCATTCAATATCCAGCCATAACTGTACTTGGGAGCAAGGGGAGCAAACTTTGCGAAATGGGCTAACTTTATTCCCACAGCCTCCACCTTGTGCTTCCATCCTCTGAATCCAGTACGTTTGTTGTAATGTCCCATATTGCCACGATACATCACCACATCAAGTATTCTTTTGCCGTACTTTCTATCCGTGTCCGTCAGGGCATATCCCAATTCCTCTTCCGTTATTCCTAACTGATCTACTAGTATAGTTCCGCAAGCCCTATATGCTCTCTCCATTCCAAGATTTTCTAGATTCTTGCGTAGTTCATCCATCTCTATCTGCTCATGGCAATTTCTTAACATCACAGCCATATCACAGAATTGTCTCAAGCCAACACCTAGTTTTGTCAGATGACTATATAGATGAATAAAGATATAGAGGACATGTAATGTCGGAGACAACGTCTTCACCTGGCATCCATCTATATCCTCTTTGGTTCCCTTATCATTATCTAACAACTGTTGAAAATAAGCCTGTCTTCCTTTGTTATATAGATTTACAAGAGCGAAATGTCCTTCGTAGGTCACTCCCTTGTGGTCAAAATGTACATGATATGAAGAACCATTATCCTCTATCTCAACATTCATGGCTTTGCTGGCTACCTCCAAAGACTTTTCAAAATTCTCTGAGTCACAGTAATAATCCACATCACCAGAATGTCTAAGCAGAGGTTCCTTGTAGTATGATGCTACAACTTGGCCTTTAACTATCACGTAGTCAACATTAGCCTCGTCAAATATATCAACAATCCTTTTTACTCCTTCATTTATCACACTACCCTGCTGCTTTATCTGCTTTGCGATAGAAAAAGCATCAAACACCCTCATCTCCGGTAGCAATAAATTCTTTTGGATCAAGATACCATATACCAAACCACTTACGGTCTGCTTGTCAGCCAACTTCCACAATCCCTTACATTCCTCCTCTGAGAATTCTCGCGGAGTCCCAGCCATACCCCATAAGGAATCTTTCAGGATTGTAAACAAAAGATTGTATGATTCTTTATTATTCTCGGACATTACATTTGATCTACATTTTATCCACTAATATCTCGCCATAGAAGTCATATAGGCACTTACGCACAAAGCTCTGCTCAAACCTATCCGCAATCATCTTTCGTGCATTGCTTGCCATATATTCGCGTTTCTTCTTATCAATCAGCATTTTTTGCATTGCTTCATATAGAGCCTCCGCATTCTGTGATGGAACTATCACACCGTTCTCACCATCCACTATTATCTCACGCGACCCATTGATATCCGTAACGACAGATGGCAACCCCATTGCTCCTGCTTCCAAAACTGTATTTGGAAAGCCTTCTCTGTAACTAGGAAACACGAAACAGTCCGCAGCTGCATAGTAAGATAACAAATCGTCACCATACTGCGGTCCTACGTATTCTATAAATGCGTTAGTCTTTATTATATCCCTTGAAGCATCCGATATTGGGTCTAAAGTATCCTCATATTTGCCAACCAACACCAACCTCACAGGAGTCTTTTTTGATAGTTTATCAAATGCCTGGCAAAGTTCGTTAATACCCTTATCCTTAACTATTCGCCCTACGAATAAGAATGTAAACCTGTCTGAGCGTAATTTTTCGCTCTTCACTTTTACCTCTTCACTTCGCACGAAGTACGTCAGGTCAATGCCTTTTACATTTCCATACCCCAACACTTTCAGAGGTTTGTTAGTAATCCTCCCTGCTATGAGATCGTTCTTCACGCCCTCACCTTCTGGGATTATATGTGTCGCACAAGCACATGTCAGCCAGTCTGTCATCATCAGTATTTGACGCTTCAGTCCTTTCTCTGTTGGCCATACCAGACCAGTAAATGTATGCACACGCACCGGCACTCCCGTCAACCATGCCGCCATCATACAAAGAAGTCCTGCTTTGGGAGTCATGGAGTGTACCATCGCAGGTTTTTCCTTGCGAAATACCCAAACCATCTTTATCAAAGCTAACAGATCTTTAAGAGGCGATATATGCCTCTCCATCGGCACTGCTATTGTCCTCACCCCTTCTCGCTCTGCTACTGTATGCAGCTCTTCGCCTGGTGAAGATAATGCTATTACCTCATACTTCTCTAACAGTTCCTTCAACATACCCTTACAGAATGCATCAAGGGACATCGGTACTGTTGCTGCACGAATTATCTTTATTTTATTGCTCATATTTTTAACCACTTCAACATTTTACTTGTAACCCATATAATAGGGATTGCAGTCAGATAGCTTATCAAAATTGCCCCCCCATTATCAATATTGGATATTTTAGAGAATATACTTGCGGTTGGAACAAATAATAGCAATACCATGTATGAACCATCCATATCACCATCGACTTCTTGCCTAACACCACCAGGACATTCTCTAACCATTTAGGATATGCCAACTGGCAAAACAGCCACACCATCAAAGGCACAAAAACCATATAGACTACGGCATTGCCAAAGGTGGCAACAACGCTCACCGTCAAGATAATAAGCACGATAACGCCCCATTGCGGAAGACGCAGATCAAGTACCATTTTTGACCGAAACCAAAAAGCTCCAAATACAAAGGGGTACAGAAAATGAAAGAACAGCAGAGGGCGATACAACACCATATTCCCGTAGAGGAACTGCCCCCCATACCTACTAATACAGTAACAGGTTACTATATGTATAATAGCAGAAAGCAGCAGTGATTGTACATTCCCAATTTTCTCCATCGTTTTGAAAATCAAAGGGCTCACCAAAGCTACTGTGCAATACGAAAACAAAAACCACATTTCACCATTATAGGTAGTATGCCATCCTATAACATTCGCTAGTAGACTTTCCTGTGAGCCAGGGTATCTCTGCGATGCCACAAAGCAACCCATGGGTACAAACAGCATTAACACTACCCAATAGTGAGCATAAAGTTTAAATAGTCGTATGACCTGTCCTTTCACAGAAAGACTTCCCTTTTCATAGGTAAATGCCAGACCATACCCGCTTAGCAACAAGAAGAAACCAACTGGGTTGCAAGCATTGGAAAGCCACTTGGCGAAAGGTTCATCACCGATGTAAAGAAAGTTTTGACACAGTTCTGTATGATTGCCATTAAACAGATGCAGCCACACCATCATGCAAATCACGATACCCTTGATGAGTAAACTCTTATCTTTACTTATAGTGAGCATGATTAGTTTCTGGACAATTCCATATATACTTCGTTGTACTTCTCTACCATCTTGCTGATGTCGAACTGACAGGCCTTTTCATAACAGGCATCTGCCACTTGCTGATATAGCTGTTGATTATCATGCAACTGGCGAATCAAGTCAGCCAAAGCCTCATCATCACCATGTGGGAACAGTATCCCAGCTCCCTCTGTCATCTCATGCAAGCCATCCACATCGCTTGCGATGAAAGGCTTTCCAACCGACATACCCTCTATATTCGAGAGTGAGAGACCCTCAAAATGACTCGACATCACGACTACATCCGCAGTATTCAAGATTTCGGGAATATCTGTCCGGACTCCCCAGAACTTAACCGTATCCCGCAGACGCTGACTATCCACAAGTGTCTCTAGTTCTCCTCTCCGAACGCCATCACCTACCAACCACAACTCATACGCTTCCTTGTCAAGATGACTCATGGCCTTAATGAGCGTATCTTGGTCTTTTTGTGGACGAAATCCAGCCACCATAACAGCAACAAAACGCGCGGAGCCATTACGCAACGTCGGGTTAGCTTTTGCCTCATGGAAAGCCTCAACATCTACACCATTAAAGATGGTAGTAATCTCTGCCTTGCTATGTCCGATAAAAGTCCTAAGGTTTTCCTTTGCCTGATTAGAGATACAGATTACCTTACGATACTGGTTATACATCCATCGGTCCATCCATCGCGGATACCACCTCCAATCACGACGGCGGTTGGAAGTATTATGTTCTGTAGTAATGAGTTTGGGGGAACTCAAGAACTTGGATGCAATGGCCGCGTATAACTGCGGAGATGTATTGTGCGTATGAACAATATCATATTGTCGCATAATTCGCAAAAGTTTCAGAATATAAAACGGGTTATAATAGGATTCTCCTAGCTTATATATCTTACAATCAGGACATTCTCGTTCCAACCGTTCCATTAGGGCAGTCCGCTGCCCATTGAACACCACCACGCCAACTTCATGTCCAAGGGCTCTAAAACGAGGCATTAGATTTACCACCAAAGTCTCGGCACCTCCAGTATTTAATGAAGTTATTACATGTAGAATTTTCATCTTTTTCTCTTGTCGTTTATATGCATTAACCACCCTAAAGGCATTAGACAATTCCAATACCAAACTAAATGTGGAATGCTTCCTTTACCTTGAAAACAAAATCTAAATCTCCAGTAGTTGATGGCTGCTTTCACTTTCGACATCAGGGGAATATCGAAACTGCTCAACTCCGCATATGTCATCATCGAGGCCATCGGACTGTTCATACGTATCTTCACGATTTTATCTGTAAGCCCTCCATCCAAATAATCGCGAAAATAGACCACTTCATGAAAGACACGCAGTTTATATTTGCATGCAATACGATTCCAAACTAATGCTTCGGGAACGAATTTTTCTCCTTGTATTTCAGGAAAGGGAATCTCTTTCAATATCGAAGTGCGATAGACCTCCAACATATCTCCTACAACATGGTATCTATATCGCAAGTCTATCGTATTTGCGTCCAACACGGACACATTGCAACCTTTTCCGATAATAGTTCCATCGTGGTGGGCCATATATCCACACACGCCACCAAATGTCTGCTCATCCTTAACCTGCTGATAATAAAAGGCGATCCTTTCCAAAGAATGTGGCGGCAAAGAATCATCACTATCCAGAATCAAGAACAATTCCCCTTGCGCCTCTTTCACTCCTCTATTGATCGCTCTATGTTTTCCACCATTCTCCTGATAAAAATATCGAATGGGGATTTTTTTATCAAATGCGGCAACAACATTACGAGTATTATCAGCAGAGCCATCATCAACAATCACCCATTCAAAATCCTTGAACGACTGTTTGCAAAGACTGTCGTAAATCTTTGGCAGGTAAGATGCCCGATTGTAGGATGGAGTAAAAACTGTAATCATCTTGATAGTACTAAATTGGAATTCTTAATTCAAAGGAATAAACTGCAAAGGATGTATTATATGCGAGAGATAACATGCTCCAGCTTTTGAGAGATGCAGACCATCATAACTAATAAGAAGATTGGTGTTAGGAACAAAGGCTGGTATAGATCCATCCGATTGTCGCATTGCCTCTAATAGATTTATATAACGTGGTGCAAAAGCATACTGTTCGTCTTCATTCAGATCTAACCAGTATTTATCTATGATAACAGAATACTTGTCTGTAGGCTTCCATTGACTCTGCTTGAACCATATGCTATTTATATCGTTTCCGAAATGTTTCACTCCCACGCGCCAAAAGTTTGGACATTCCATCATTTTTGGCAAGGCATGCGAATACTGGTCAAATGCAGGTGTACAGGTGACTAAGAAAATAGAAGCTGCTTGTTTTAAGCGTTTATAGAGTTCATCATCTACCTCCCTATGATAAGAAATGTTTGCTATGCTATCCACGCCTGCCTCAATTAATACATTCGTCCAGTCTCTTGCATAGCTATCACCAACTACTAAAACATTTGTTTTCTTGTTATTGGGAAAAGGCTTATCCATAGCATCGATACGACCATTATACTTAAAAACTTCTTCGCCTCTTTCTTTGTTGATTGCCAATTCAGGAACATCCCTTACAATTCCTTTTTGTTGATAGAATTTGTATGCAGGTATTGATATTGAGAAAGTTGAAACAGAGCAACAGGCTATGACTATCAATCGTCTTTTCTTTATGCTCCCCCAATTGTTTAGCGGTTGTTCCATAAGGCGATAGGAAAGTATGCCTATTAGCAAACAAAGAATTAACAATAGTATAAAACCATAGTTTGGGGGGGTAATTCTACTTGTGACAATATTACGATAAAAAGCTATAATTACCTGATGCCATATAAATATGGAATAACTGCTAATACCGAGTGTTGTTACGGGCTTTAAGATTGGAAGAATTTCAACTCCATCTCTCAACCGTGTAGCTATATTTATTAGTAGTATTGACAAAGTCACAGTCAACAATAGACGCATGCTGCCTATTGTGATATCAAAGCCAATTGCTATTATTGTGATAAGCAGCAATAAAATAATCATGAAAACACTTTTTTGTGTTTTCTCTATGTTATTATTATTTTGCTGCCAATAGTATAGGCCAGCACCAGCACAAAACTCAAATAATCGAGCAGGTAGATAAAAAAAATTCTGGGCCTTGCCCATAACGGGAAACAAAAACATAGCCAAAGAAATTGTCCCTACCAAGGTAATAAGAAATATGACTGTCCTTTTCTTATATTTGGCAATTATGAATATAAATGGGAATATTACATAAAACTGCATCAAAAGAGCTATATACCAAGTATGCATCAGTGGTTTGAAATCATTACTTGGATTCCAATAGTCACTGCTTGTGATACATTGCACTACATTATTCATGAACACCAAAGTACCCAAAGCAGTCTCACTAGTATTCTTGAACTGCTGTGGAAGTAGACAAAAATATCCTCCTACCAAACTGGCTATTGTCGCTAATATAGCTAGCGGCCACAAACGTGTTAATCTTGATAACAAAAAGGTTCCATAGTTTGGTTTATGGTTTTCCCATGTTCGTGTCGTTAGATAGCCTGCCACTACCAAAAACACATCGACCCCTAGATAACCATATTTCATCACTCCGAGGTGATAAAGTACAACAGCTAAAATCGCTATGCCTTTTAGCATGTCAAGTGCGTAAAATCGACTATTCAAACTTGCCATAGTGCTATTTGCAAAATTATGAAAAAGAAAGATTTTCCACAGCAGTCGCATTTTCCGGTATATCCTTTACGACCACACTACCAGCTCCTATTGTAACATTACTTCCAATTGTTACACCGCCCACGATGCAGACGTTTGGTCCAATATATACATTGTCACCTATAATGGCAGCTTTAGGGGATGTTGAGCCCAATGTGAAGAACTGACTCAAATTGACATTATTGCCAATCACCCCAAGCGGGTTGACAATCATATCAACTCCATGGCCCAAATATAGTCCATAGCCAATTTTCATTTTGTATGATATGTGAACGTGGGTATGTTCCGATATCAGGAAAAGACAAAGTCTGCACAACGGCCATAACCATCCTTTGCGATACGATGCCAGTCTAAGCCAGAACTGATATGCCCAGCCTGCACTGTAAAGTGTTGTAAGCCACATACGGAATAGTCCGGCCTTTCTGCCAGAGGGGCGGTAATAGTCGGAGCGTATCAGTTTTAGGCAGTCTTTATAACTCTCGGCATGAGGTATTATGATTGTTTTACCCTTACAATTAATTTTTTCATGTATCATTACTATAATATTAGAATTATCTGATTGACAACATAAATGTAAACAACTCTTGCCCCAACAAAATATATGCAATTTTTTTATTTTGTCTTTTCCAAATTTTATATTTAAGAGGCGGATAGAGCATTAGAACGGGAATAAAAATCCATGAAAGATATGCCATGCGATCCGAAAAATTGGCACGAATAACTAATATCCAGAAACTATTGGCTATGAGATATGTGTTAAATATATTATTATAGAAGGTGTCTTTTATCTGTTTTTTATAAATATAGTAATATCCCATGAGTACTGGTATGACGCTATAAAAGATGAAGTCCCATCTGAAACCTGATTTATATCGCTCATCTTCACCAATAAGATAACCTGTTGCCTTATCTGAATAATCTGCTAGATATGGTTCAAATAATCCCTGAAAAAAAGTTCCAGCTACGAATGAAAGGGGTATACATAAAATCCAAAAATAAAAATAATATTTTGTCATCTTAAAGTATTTGGCAATTAGAAGTGCCGCAATTGAAAGTGCCATAGAAAAGTGGATATTTACTACTAATAATAGAATCGCCAAATATTTCCACAATTTGTCTGCGCTATATGTTAATGCATAAAAAAGAACAGACGCTGCTATTCCTGCTCGCATAGTATTAACGCCATAAGCTTTAAAAAACAAAAAACCCAAGAATCCCATCATCATGATGGTTGCATGTCTAGGATGTGTTTTTCTACTATACAAATAGAAACCGCATATATATATAAAACCAGTTAGTAACAGGAATAACTCAACATTTAAGAACGGGCGTAATGCATTTGTATATACAGCCCATAATAAATCGCTATAATTATCATAACCATAAATAAAGCCATTGGCATACAATGCTCTATCACCGTAATTATATGGGAACGTGCCACAATATAATGTAAGAAGTATCAGAAGGACAATTGCTCCGCTATTATTCTTCGCATTAAAGATATTCTTATTTCCCCAAATACTCAAGGAATAAAACAGGATAATTAAGAAAGATCCATAAATATATAAATTCGAATATAAAAGATAATCAGACATATAAAATATATACTAACCTAACAACTTGTAAATTTTCTCCACCTCAGTGCTATTATCATACCTCTCCGCTTTTAATTGAGAAATATATTTCTGAGCAAGATCATTATTATTGAGGATTTCTGTTATTTTTTCAGCAGCACTCTCACTATTCATCTCACAAATACTGCCATTTACTCCATCCTTGAACTGGTCACCCACACTTGAAAAGTTAGTAACCACCACAGGTTTGCACATCAGTTTGGCCTCGTCCAAAGCAATACTCCGGCCTTCAAACCTCGACATATGGACAAACAAATCTGTTTCTCGTATATATGGATATGGATTCTTAACATTCCCCAAGAATATTACTCGGTTTTGAAGTCCATTCTCCTTCACAAATCCCCTATAATCCATATCATCAGCAAGATCACCCAAGAATAGCCATTCATAGTCAATTTCCATGTCGCGTAAGGTTAACGCAACCTTCATAGCTATATCAGAGCCTTTGCCAATGCACACATGGCCTAATGACAACAGAACGAACCTGTGAGACCTTTTCCATTCAACTGGCGCTTTCGACTTCTGTTGTATCAGTTGAGGCGAGGAGATATTCTCCATGAGCTCCACTTTCTCCGCTAATTCTGGAAAAATATCTTTGAGCGAAGCTACACAAATATCTGAAATGGTGAAGATGCGGTCAACTTTCCGGAAATACCTCCTATCCATATTCTCGTAATACCGCCACTTTTTATAATCACTATGAAAGAACGTCACCTTCTTAGCAGCATGTAACTTACCCACCATATAATACAGCATGTGCTGACCATTATAATCTACTATCAGGTCATATTCCTCATTAGTGATAACTGGCATAATTTGAGCCAACCACCACCCAGCCCAACCACGATTAATACGTGAAAGTAACAATCTAACAATGCTAGCCAAGAATAGCTGTAGTTGACCATGGCACAAAAGCGATTTCAATCCTTTTGCACCACCAACCACATCTGCAAGGGTTTTGTCGGTATATACCTTCACTCCTTGTGGCACGTCTTCATTATTACCACAATCATGCCCAGCAATCAACAACTCCACATCATAGTGTTCCTTGTCAATCACAGAAAGCAACGAAAGCAGGCTTTTCGCTACGCCCCCATTATCTAAAACGCCAATTGTAAACAGTATTTTCGATTTCTTATTCATCTAAAATCTATTATAGCAATCACAATTTCTCCTTGTCTATTTATGTAGCAATGACAATATCTTACGAATGCTCCCTATTACACCCCATCGCTGGTATGCATAAATTGCGGTATTAATAAATCCTCCGATTCTATTACCAAATCGTTTCTTCAATTTCGGCCCTCTCTCACCAGCTGCTTTGTCATACCATTCAGCCCACGAAGAATCATAATGATGAATAGACACGGTGTTTTCTGTGATTACCAATTCTTTTGTATCTACATTCTTAGGCGCAAAATAGTCATGAGGATAGATCCATACGCCTGCCACTTGCTGTATCTCAGGTGTATTCCTAAGACCATGTTTACAGAGTATCTGTGAGGTGTATTCCACGATAGTAGTCTTATTCAGGGAGCCATCTGCATTCAGAAAATGATAGGAAGAGTATTCATCCAAAATTTCTTTGAACAGGCCGAGGCCGGGGTTCACCCCCAGGCCGAGGCCGGGGGCTATGCCCAATTGCATGGGCGTAGCTCCTTCCTGTGCGGGTTTCTCACACCCCATAAACGGCCCACGTGCTATGATATCATCCATAGGTTTGATAACCTCTACATCCGTATCGAAATAGAGGCCGCCTTCTCGATAGAGTATCCAGAATCGGGCATAATCACTCACAAAGGCGTACTTCTTCGCCTCGTATGCCTCTTTGGCATATGGAATGATGTTCACATCAAAGTTATCCTCATTCCATTCCTTTATCTCGTAATCTGGAAGATACTTCTTCCATGATGCGATACATTTCTGAGCGGTCTCTGGTAGTGGATTTCTCCCAAACCAGCAAAAATGAATTATTTTGGGTATCATTTCCTTTCTATATTTTTCAAAATTATATTCCATAGCCACAAACGGGGTTGATCCAAAAGTACAGCCAGAAGGAAGATGCCTATAATAACACCTCCTGATAGTAACAGATGAATCAACAAGTCATTGTATTGGTAACTCTCTTTGAAGATGGAAGTATATAGCGAGGGGAACACATATCCATTGCCGTGAACCAGCACTGCTGCAAAGGCTGATGCACCCATGATATTCACCACTTTGCTCTGGAACGACAATTTGCTAAATACTAACAACAAGAACAATGCCGAGGCAATGGTTGTCGGGGATGAGAATGCCGGAAACATACTTATGAAAACCCTTGCCGGATAGTCAGCAAGTCCAGACATCGATATGCCCCACGTCACCAAAGTCGTTCCTAGGACAATCCCCAGATAAACCATCAGCAGTTTTCTTAGTGGCCAATTTGGAAGCTTAGTATAAAGTTTAACGTAACGAGCTAACATATATAGTCCCATAAATGATATAGCCGAATTCCCAGCATTAAAATCAGGAAGGTCCGATCCTCTCCATCCATAATAGAAATGAAGGATGTAGAATATTATTAGAAAGCACTTTATGTGCTTGGGGGGGGCATTTTCTATATAGGCGTTCATCATGGGTGTAAACAGGTACATGATGCTATAGCACACGACAAAATGAGGAAATGCGGTCAATGCTCCAAAGGCACCTGACAAAGAAAAGCAATCCTTCCCTAATGCACAAAACAAGACATAATATCCCAACGTAAAGAATATGCATTGGAAAACCAGCCCTCCAATGCTCTTCCACTTTGCATGAATGCCAAACCATCCAGAGATCAGCACAAACACATCGACACAAATAACCGATATATACTGATTCAGCATATAGAAGAAGCTACCAGATGGCTCACTTCTTACATATTCTAGTGTAGGCGTACCAAATGCCATATAGCCAGCATGAACAGTCATTATAAGGATAATTGAAACACAACGCAACAATTCTATATTTGAATTGCGTTGTTTTGTGGTCTTTACGACTGACTGTGTATTTATTTCTTTATACTTTTCCATATTGCATATAAAAAAGCGATTGCTAAGCTACTATCAAGTTTAACTAGTCCCAAGAATACTTTATTTCCCAATGATTTAGGATGTAATGTATTGACACCAAAGGCTGTATTTTCTATAACTTCAGCCATTATCTTCTTACATCGGGAAATACTTCTGTGATAGGTAAACGCAGCTGAAAGCAGTATCTTCAGTTCATTAACCTTGATGACATAAAATTCTTCAGGGAATTCTATACTGAGTCCATTCTTTTCTACCAACTGTTGCGTCAATTCATAACGACTCTTAATATGGAATACCAATTGTTCCGGTTGATGAATACGAGTACTTAACGATACACCTTCATGTGCAACATAATAGTAGCTACTATTATCAGCGTATGCTATACTTTTGCAACACAGAAGGTATTGATAGTAGAAAACAGCATCTTCTCCAAAAGAAATACCTTCGGGAAATCGTATCTGTTGCCTGTTTAATATTTCATTTCGAAACAACTTACAACAAGGACCACGATGAAGGATTGTTCTATAAAAGAGTTCACTCGTCAAATCCGATAATTGCAAAACTTGTCTTTCGAAACATAGCATCTGACTGATTTTTCCGTCAGCATCCCTTTTCATCCCAGACAAACATATATCCGCATCATCACCGTTGCTCACCGCAGCTAGCATCCCCGAGATATAATCGGCATCAACATAGTCATCGGCATCAACAAAACACACATAATGCCCTTTTGCATGTTCAATTCCAAAATTTCTGGAAGCTGATGCACCACTATTCTTACGATGAAATACAACCACTCGTTCATCTTTGGTCGCATATTCATCACAAATGCGACCAGAATCATCACTGCTGCCATCATCAATCAGCAACAACTCTAAATCTTTGAACTGTTGCGCAAGAATACTCTCAATACATCTATGAAGGTATTTCTCTGCATTATAAACCGGAATAACAACACTAATCATATTTTATCGCTATTTTAATGCATTCATTAGCAATTCAAGTGATAATTTCCTCATCTCTTCCCGTTTGCTATTCACTCCTATCCAGTCAATATCGCCAACTGACTCCAAGTCCGTATCTTTCTCTATCATACGTTCCTTGAGGTCGAAAATAGTCAATAGCGAATCAAGTCGAGTTCTACCGCGACCTTCATTGATTACCACCCAAAAAGGTTTGTTAAACAATATGGAGAACACTACGCCATGGAATGAGTCCGTAAAGACGCAAGAACAGTTATAGAATGCTGCCAGCCACTCGTAAACGGTCTGACCTTTTCCTGCCACAAACTTCTCTTTCTTCAATATATTGGATAGTTTCGCAGCATATTTATCTTTCCAATCAGCAGGGTCCAGAATATAGGTCAACAATCCTTCTTGACCAGAGTTAGCGTGAGGAGCATTAGATGCAAGTTTCATATAATCCGATTTGTCAAGCAACAATGTCGGATCTAGTACTAAATTTGCATCAACATTCAGATGTTCTTCGCATAACTTGCATGCTGACATTTCTCTTACGGATACCACGTCGAACAACTTGGCAAGTTCAGCACATCTTCCAGACTGTTCATCGGTAAACTCCCACTCATCTACACCGAACGATGCAGCATAGGCTATTCGTTTTATACCTTTTTTGCTTTTGGCGAATTCTAGGAAATAATCATAAATACATGGAGAATATTTGGGACGCCAAACTTGATCGCTACCCACGACAAATCCTTCTATTGACAATCTCTGGCAGACGTTATCCAAGGCCCTTGTCGAACGCACCACTTTCGTCTTCGGGGCTATATCATTCTGGATAAATGAACTCGTCGGAAATACGTCAGCACAATAAGAATCTCTCAACCCGAAAATTTGTTTAATCTTACCTATAAGGCCAAGTATCTCTCTTTTGATTGTGACATCAAGGGGAAGGTTGTCGTTTCTTTGAAGTATGATAGCATCATGTCCCAAAGACTTTAATGTCCGTTGTAACGCGTATGCCTGCAGCACCCCCCCATAGTTGGCTGTCAGCGGTTGTGTCAGTATCCCTAATTTCATATCAAAGCTTAAATCTTGTAGCCAATATCATTTAATACTCTATGTGTAAACATCCGTGCTCCTTTTTTGTTCATTAGAAAGCTGTTACTGAAGAGTGAACCGTCATTCGCAAAATCAGCATCATCCAAATAATTATGGTAATACACCGCCTGGGTATCAATTTTATCTATTATACTGTCAATAATTGTCTTACGTATGGATGGGGTTAATAGCTCGCCCAAAGTATGATACACCGGTGGGTACAATATTACCAAACGAATATCCCGTTCCTTACAGAAAGAGATAATTTTGTTAACAATATCAATAGCATCCTTGATGCCATCCTTGTTTTTTAAAGATAAATTGTATGAAAAATCCTCTATGCTGAATTCTTTTTTCCATCCCTGCATCCATCTTGCCGCATCACTTTTCATTTCTTCTTCAGATAGTGTTCGGGGCTTTTCTTTGCGGAAAACATGTTTCATGTCGTTTAAGATAGCTAATGCAGGGTATATCCCTAACGGATACGCAAATTCAGACTTTATTTGTTGCTGTTTTTTTAATGTAAAATTTGGAATTGACGACGGATAGAGCATAACATAATATCTATCATCGGTTATCATATAACTTCCCGAAAGAGAGCTGAAGGGGCATAGCGGAAGTATCACGACACTATCTTTTTCTTTCAGATAGCTATAGTAATTTTTCAACACTTCATAATCTCCAGCCAATGGATTGGTACTTAAAGCCCAATTTGCTGTCTTGTAAGGCAATCCGGCATAATCAAACGCATGAATCGCGGAAGTAGAGCCAAGGTTTACAATTTCAGTTTCAAAAGTGTTATAACTTGCAAATTTTGCGCAATCCTTGAATTTCACATCATTATACCAATAGCCCCTCTTAACGCTCTGTTCTATACGATATTTTATTTTTCTAATCATAACCCTGGACATATTTTGGACTCTATAAGGTATTGGAAGTTCTTATTCATACACGATATGGTATTCATGTCGTCCTCAGCCAATTGAAAACCAAAAACATCAATATTTTCTTTCAAGCGCACACTGTTCTTAGTTTTAGGCAAGGGGATGCAACCACGCTGGATGTTCCAGCGAAGTACTGTCTGAGCGAGCGTTTTTCCATATTTATTCGCGATAGTCGACAAAACGCCTTCATCCAACCTGTGAGTTGGAATATCAATCAGTGGTGAATAAGCCATCGGGACACAATCGTTTTTAATGCAGTAATTTACGACATCCTCTTTTGTACTTATGGGACTCAGATAGATCTCATTCACATCTGGCATCACACCAGTTTCTTCCTTCAACTTTTCCAGGTGTCTCACATGGAAATTAGAAACGCCAATATATCTTATCAGCCCCTCGTCTCTAAGTTTTATCATCGTCTTCCATATATCCACATAATATTCAGGGAAAGGATAATGTATCAGGAGGGAGTCCAGATATGTCGTTCCCAATTTACGGAGTGAACATTCCACCTTCTCCTTAACAATATCTTCTACCGAGTGTCTCTGCATAAAGGGATGATTCGGGTTGAAGAATATGCCCACAAGCGGTTCATCGCCATACGCATTATTATCCGAAATCTTGGTTTGAAGGAACAGGTCTTCGCGTTTGTAGTCACCTTCACTGATAAGTTCGTTCACCGCCATTCCTATTCCTGTTTCTCCACGGTAATCGTCGGAGGTATCAAAAAGACGATACCCTTCTTTTACTGCCTGCTTGATAATATCTGCCATCTGACGTTCCTGGAAGGGGAAAGTTCCCAAACCGACATATGGAATGCTATTTCCTATTTTAGTTGTAATCGATTTCATACACGAGAACAATTCTATTGAAATTTAATTTTTCGGGTAATCCAGTCGAAACTAGCGATTCTGAATTTGTCTATTGGTATTGCAGCAATGAAATAGACAAAACAAAGGGCCAGCATTTTTAAGATGTACATAGCAAAAGTACTGTTGGAATAAAATTCCTTCAATTGAGCAGAAAAATAATCTCCTACCACACAATGATGCCCATGTAACAAGCAAGCTGCAAAACAACTAATAGCCATCCAGTTAATGATCTTGCTATAGAACACTTTCATCGAGTTGAATGCTAACAGAAGATAAATGGATGATAGAATTACCAATGGCGAAGAATAAGCAAAGACATGAGCCACCATGAAGCCTGTCAAACCCTTATTATGGAACAACACAGATGCGCCCAAAGGCAACAGACCTTCCAACAAACACACAACGGCAAAAAGAAAAAAGAACCCACCTTTCATTTTCATTGTTGTCCATGATGGGCGGTATCTCCTAATATACGCAGACAATAAATACAAGCCAATAAGCGAGCAGGTGGAATAGCCATATTGAAGGAATGCCGCTCCGGAGGTTAGCCAGCCATAGAGGGTATGAAAAATGTAAAAACACAAAAGAACTGTCTTGTGCATTTCCTTTCCACTCTTTTCAACAAAAAAGTTAAGGGCCGGTGCCAGAATATAAAGCAGAATATAGGCTTTCACAAACCAATAATACTTTTCGTTTACGAAGAAGCAACCTGCCAATGATGACTTAGAAAACTCTGTCAATCCAGTAATAACCATAACAGCATATATACCTAGTGAAAAGAACAAACACAGATATATGAACTTACAGAGACCCTTAATACTGAATTTAATTCCATACCATCCTGATATCAAGACAAAGACATCAACACATACTAATGCTATTGCCTGTATCAAAAAACGCATAAAACTTTCACCTGGATGACTCCCGATAAAATTATCATCAGGAATTCCTAACGTAAAAAAGTCTGCATGAACAACTAAAATTAAGAACATCGCAACTAGTCGCAACAGTTCTATGTTCGATTCACGCATTTTCTTTTTCTCCATCATACCTTCTACAGCGGTTTCCATATATGTATAATTATATATTTAATTATCTTTTTCCTTACTTACTCGTTTTTTTATGATTGACATCACTTTAACTCTTTCTTCTGCATTTAACGCAAGAATACAGGTTGACACAAGAATTGTCACCTCTGTTGACAGAGTCAGTACTATAAGCCGCATCCAACCATCTGCCATGCTTTTGTAACACACCATTGCCACAGCCACACTTATACAAGTGATAATGATTGTTGGTGAATATACATCTTTAATTAGCTTTAAATAGGAGAATTTTTCATATCGATGAACAATGATCCACCCCCAGAAAGTTTGTGTCAAATTGACAAAGAATATAACTATATATACTGAATATGATGGGGCCCCAAGTTTTAAGGCAATATAGCTAAATGGCAAGGATAGAATCATGAGGGTTCCGCCAACTAAATTTCCGAGTTCTATCCTTCCTATTGCATGATAAGGCATCAAGGATGCCAAGTGGTAGGTTTCCATCAAGTAGGTAATAAGTATCAGAATAACAAAGATATAAGTTTCTTCCGGTACACCATCACCAAGCCACAAGTCTAGGACAAATCTTACTTCAAAGCATATCGGTAGCACCAAGGCCAACATCAAGATGTACGCAAATTTAGCGGCATTAAATGTCAAATAGAACATAGTTCTAGTGTCACCTTCCGCATAATTTTTCACGACCTGAGGACGTACCGCTGTCAGGAAATTGCCAACAAACGTCATGGTTACTCCCTGCACAGTTACCGCAATTCCTCGGGCAGCATTAACTATTGGGCCAAAGAATATATTCAAAAGGATATTGATACCCTGACCTTGGCACACAACAGCTATACCACCAAACATATCCCATCCAGAATAGTTAAGTAATGTTTTGTACAAAGATTTATCATGAACTATGTGCAAATGACACTCCTCGTATTTTTTTGCTGTATAAAAACGATAAAACAACTGTACACCACAAGTATTGATCATCAATAGCATCGCATAGAAAACCAACTTATCCATCGGTGAAACCATAATGGCTAAAGATATCAATAGTTTCGAAATTGCATCGTAAAGCCCCACATAAGCATACACAGACATGTTTTCGTGCGCAATTAGTGATGCATTATACGGTACTTGTGTAAAACTCACCATTGTAGTGACTATAGAGAACTGGTATACCCAAAAGGCTGCATTCAATCGTTCTTCCGGTACTACCATTTTTTCATAGAAGAACCATAATCCCAAAGTCTCTCCCAGAATCAATACCAACAAGGCAACTCCACAATGTAGTGTCAGCGATGCTGAAAATGTATTTTTTAGTTTTTTCGAGTCTCCTTTGCCAAGTTCATAAGTCAAGAATCGGCTAGTGCTTGCTGAAAGTGCACCATTCAAGAAAGACATAATCGAGACAACACCACCAACAACGTTATAAATGCCATAATCCTCTGCACCAAGTGCTTGCAATATGATACGAGATGTAAAAAAGCCAATAAACATTGATACAAGCATTCTTGTGTACAGGAATGCAGTGTTCTTGGCTATTCTTTTTGAAGAGACTTGCATAAATGACTATGGCTATTTCAATTTACTTTGTATTGCGTCCATAAATTCACCAACATCTTCCCATGCCAACATTTCCTTGGCAGTAAATTTTATACCGAACTTTTGTTCTACCTCGTCAATCAGTTGGATGTGACTAACCGAGTCCCACTCTTCGATATCGTAGGATGTTGTTTCTTCTGTCAAGACAATGTCGTTATTAACCATAACGTCGCGGAAAATCTCCGTAATTTTTTCTAAAAGTTCATTTCTTTCCATATTATTTTTATATATTTGTGCTAACGTAACATTCTTTCTTTTCGTATGTTTCTATATCCAAAACATAGAGATCGGTGGTGGCACCAGCTATACGCTCGAAACCTAAGTTCTGGTAATGATCCTTCACCATCGCATTTTTGGATGTCGGCAGATACTCGCCTATAATTTTCTTATATCCAGCAGTTTTTGCCCGCTCTACCATAGTGTTTAGGGTAAAGTTCTCCATGCCCCTTTTGAGCACACGGCAACTCATGAACCATGTATCCACAAACAAAGTTTCTGCATCCTGTTTTTTCATGATGATGACTGCAATCAGACCATTGTCGCCAAACTTATCCTCCAACGTGAAGCTGAGGTCTATCACATCAGGATCATTAGCAAGAGCCTCAATATCTGCATCAGTATAGCGGACAGTACGAAGGTTAAACTGGTTACTTCGCTGACTCAATTGTGCCACACGAGGGGTGTTAAACTTGGTGAAACTGCTCACGGTACTCACCATGTTCAACGATTTTAAGAAGTCAGCCTCATTGGTGAAGGTCTTACTCAATGAAACACGCTTTGCTTCCACCTGATACTGTTTGGTGCGGTCTTTATCAGCAGCACTATAGCTGGCGGTCTCAAAGAGGTTCAACGAGTATAGGTATTCCAAATACTCAGCTGGGTCTTCGGGAAGTTCCGGTACAGTGATACCTGGGATGTTTTCACGCACCATATTGCGTTCAAAAGGATTGTCATCAAGGAACACCATACTGTCATAGCCAATATTCAAGATGCCATGAATGGTGCGGATGTTATCCACCTTCGTCTCCCAGTTGGCTTGGAATACTGCAATATCGCTCAGTTTCAGCACCATGTCTGGGTGCTTCTCAAAGGGTTCCTTGGCGGTTACCTCGTTGTTCTTGGAGGCCACACAGATGATGATGCCACGTTGTTTGAGTTTCTTCACCCACATCTGGAACTCAGTAAAGGCCTTACCGATACCCAATCCATGACCAAGCTGAATGCCTTCGATGCCGTCATCACCTATCACACCACCCCATACTGTATTGTCAAGGTCGAGGATAAGGCATTTTTTGAACTGACCTTTAACAGCACACACAATGTCCATAACCCGACTGGCAATATAGGGAAGGAAACTGGCCCGATACAGCATTTCTGTATTGCAGTAAACATTGGCGGCATAGATTTCGTCTCTACCATATTTATTCTGCAGTTCTGCCATATCAGCAATATACAGGTTACCATATCTTTGTGCTAAATTCATCAATTCATAATTCAGCTTTCTTATCTGATATGTAAAGGATGTCTCAACCTTGTTTGCATAACTGCCAAATACGGTATCGCCTATCTCTGGGTAATTAAAATAAATAATCTTTTTATTCGCCATGACTGGCATTTCGCAAACTGACTCTACGAAAGCTAATCTGTCATTTGCCAAAGTCACTTGTTGCTCAACAGGGAGCTGACTATGAATTAAGCCGAGTTTATGGGAAGATTGAAAGACTACTATAAAATCAGCATCAAACAGGTTTAATTCACTGGTTTCTATCAGTAGTTGCTGTTCTACCTGACTGTAATCGGCCTCAAACATCTCAATCCTATAACCTCTTTCCACACCAAGCCCTCGAATTGCCATTGAAAGAAGTTGTGTGGCAGTATCGCCTACCAATGCCACCTTTATTGAAGGCAAGGAACTACTGTCCTTTTTAAGGTTTCTCTTCAAATCACTTATCGTTACCATGATTACGCTTTCCAAAAAATATTTTCATCAACTATTTGTGCTTGATGACTCGAAGTCATTGAGAAGTTAGGTACTCTTCCTGATATCATTGAATTGGCTCCTATAATGGCACCATTTCCTATTCTCGCACCCGGCATAATCAGGGCTTTCTCACATATCCACGAGTGCTGCCCGATAGTTATCGGTCGTTTGTCCTTATATACTTTGCGGGAAATGTAATGTCCACCATTATTGTCTCTCACTGTTACGTCTCTGCCAAAACAAACATGATTACCGATAGTTATATGGTCACCACAGATAATGGTTGCATTAATATTAAAAATCAGCCCATCGCCAAGTTCTAACTTCGCACTACGGAACACCTCAATTTCAGCACCATACGATATATTTGCACTTCCAACACTCAGCTCTGCTTCTGGATCGACCAGCAAGCGGGTTTCCAGTTGCGACCCTTTAACTCTTTTCGCACCCAAACGAACGATGCCGTTTAGATTAACCTTTGCTGTTTTGGCAATATTCAGAACGCAATGCTTGTAGAATACTATATATTTATTGTCCACCACCGATGCGCCAATCTGCTTACACATAAAATTGTAATAGATGTTCTGCCACCATGTTTTCAAACTAAATCCTGCTACACTGCGGATGGTTGAAAGAAAAATGGCCAAATTCCTAAGCTTTGCTCGGGAAGTCGTCGGACTTTTAGGGAGCTTAATATATTTTTTTGCAAACTCTTCAAAGGGTTTTGTGTCCAGATCAGAGTAGAATTCCTCACGGTCAATATCAGGCTGAGGTATTGAATTTATCAAAGCACCATTCCCTTCGACTACAGACTCTAACGTAACCTCCTTATCCTTAAATTTTGACTTCATGCTTTCATAGAAGGCTTTTCCCTTCGAGGAATTAACGATGACTACTGAGGTGCCTAGGTCATGATCAAGCTCTTTTCCGGCATATTTCTCTGCCCCCCAAAAGTCACCTATGGTAATATCTGCTATCCTTGGGAAACCTTTAAACTTACAATCATAGCACGAAGGACGGGCAAACGCATGAGTTCCTATAAATCCGACTGTGAAATAATTTGTATCTCGCTTGTCGTACTCTACCTCTCCATTTTCAAAAACGATCTTTGTTGTCAGTTGCCTCCAACCGAGCTCTTTGTTCTTCGCTTTGTAGTAAACAATCTTGCTCTTATGCTTCTGCTCCTGCCATTTTAAGTAGGCAGGCAGAATCTTCGGAGAATTTATGCCTAAGCATATCACATCTACGATGATAAGATTATCGTAATCCTTCCTTAAGAAAGAACGCAGAGCCGCCATCTGACAAGGCAATCCGCAAACTAAAACCTTATTGCCCTCTTTCAGCAAATTTTTCACCTGGATATAGAAACCTTCAGAATTGCTTTGAACATATTTGGTGTTACGCAATATGGAGAGATCATCCTTGTCATTCGAGATAAACTGTCTGACAGAAAAGTCATCGTTAAAAACAGCACCTCCCACATAACCACCATCTTTGTATATCTTCTCAGCAAAAGCAGAAAAGGCACTGCCGGATGTACTGTCAAAAAGAGATTCTAGATTTTTGTGTTGAGCTGCAAAGCACACCGGTTCTGACAAATCGTTTTTCTTCAATTTGTCAGCATTTATTATAGGGCAAACCCTTTCACACAAGCCACAATTATTACAACTCTCTTTATTAAACACTGGGTACCAGAAGCCTTCTTTGTCCGTTTTGAACGCAACTGCATTTTGGGTACACACATCCCCACAGGCATTGCATCCACAACAGTTTATCTTATTTGTAATCTCTATCATTACTGTGATTATTATTTATGATTTTACATCAAACAGCGAATCAAAATCCACTCTTTCGAATGCCTCTAATTTTCCACCGCGGGTGGCATTGTATATCTTTATACCATGTTCATCAGCATACTTACGGGCATATTCGTAAGCGATATCCATCTCCCAAGTGCTTTCAGCTATAACCTTTTTTATCTCATCAGATCCTTCAAAATGGTTACTAGTATGATTATCTATAATGTTTCCTTCTTTAGTTAGCGTCTTAGAATATTGGTTATCGCAACCAATTATATAAATTTCGCGACAGCCCATATAAACAGCCAGTTCAATGAGAGCATAAGTTGTAGTGGCCACAGCATAAAGAACTCTCGATGCATCCTCTGAAAAACGAGGATGTACAAGATACTCCCGATTGCCATCAACGTTTAAGTATATCTTGTTACCACTCACATTCCGTGTCTTTAGGAACCCTTCTGGCTTAAAGAACTTATACTCAGCTTCAGCTCCTTCCATCATACCCATCAATCTTTCATTGGGTATTCCATCGTTAATCTGAACATAATAAGTGGGACGCCATTCGGTAAACGGAAATATTTTATAGATATTATTCGAAGAGAAAGTTATTTCACCATGTTTTTTGAGCGTATCCAAATCTGAAGCTTTAAGGCTTGGACCATTACCCAACACAAAAGCCCTCTTACCATTATGAATGCCACGTAATGACTCTAAACGCTTCTGATTATCTATATAGCGTTTATCCCTTTTATATAAGTACAAAGAAAACTTGCAAAAAAGATTCAATCGAAAATGATATACTACATAATATAGTTTTAACAAAACCGATTTAAACTTACCGTTTTTCATCTTATCACCCCTAAAAAAATTACAAATGTTTCACCAAATCCAGTGCCTTATGATACTCCTGTGGATTACCGATATCATCCAAGTTCCATTGAGCGGGAAACGAATAACCCTCTTCTTCTCTGCAATCAACTTCTCAATGTTATAAAGGCTTTCCAAAACAGCCCCCGTTTGGCTTGTGATTTCAGAGACTCTTTTGACATTAAGAAAGAATGAAAGTAGGCACGTTATTATAATTGCTCTGTAAAATATATCACTTACTCAAAATGGATAATCGTTTATGTTTAGGATTGTTTCTACAAATTCTCGAAAAACTCCTTCACCTCCCCTTTTCTGAAGTTGAATAGTCGACAGTTTCAATATATATTGTGGAGCACTTGAAGGGACGCCAGCTATCCCAACACTTTTAAGTAAATCGATATCTCCTAAATCATCGCCAATGTAAGCGACCTCGTCTAGAGTAAGTCCTAATTCAGCACAAAGTTTTTTTGCACATTCTAACTTATTCTTGATCCCTTGAAATAGGTAATCTATTTTTAGTTTCTGTGCACGTCTATTAACGATTTCGGTATCCTCACTAGTTATAATCCCAATAGGGATTCCCTTTTGATGGGAAAATAGTACACCAGCACTATCATAGGTATGAAATTTCTTTAACTCATTACCTGTCTGATCATAATACATTCCACCATCCGTCCAGACCCCATCAATATCCGTAAGAATCAACTTAGGTAGTTTTTCCATTATCCTATTTGATTTTGATAAATAACCTCATTCTTTGGTATGTCAACCAACAATGTTTTGCCTACCACTTCACCAAGTTGTCCCCATTTGAATCCATCGCCTGGTGAAAGCATGTGAAGGTCCTCTTCTCTAATGACGTCGCCAACTTTCATGTCGTGTAGCGTAGCGATAGAGCGTTCTAATTTTACCTTCGAACCAGTGACGCTCTTGTCAATATATAAATCCTTCACCCCCAACCACTTCTCGCAGATACGAATGTCTCGCACCATCCGGCTTACCCCATCAGGACCTAGAGAGCCAGTTTGATCAGTTCCTTTCATATGGCGGTCAATCGTAATATGTTTTTCAACTATTTCAGCACCCATACCTACAGCCACTACTGGAGCTGATATTCCAATCGTATGGTCAGAGAATCCGATTCTATACTGAGGATAATGCTCTTTAAGATAAAGAATCGTATTGAGATTCAAATTATCAGGTTGGGTAGGATATTGACTAACACAATGCAATATGGAAATATCACTATGATATCGAGTAATAACGTCTAATGCTTCGTCTAGTTCTTTCTTACCAGCCATTCCTGTTGACAATATGATGGGAATCTTTGTCTCTGCCATTGCTGCGAGAAGAGGCAAATTTGTCAAATCTCGACTAGCTACTTTCAAATAGTCTGGAGTAAATAATTTGAGTAAAGACAAACATCCTTTGGCACATAGAGTTTCAACAAAGTCCAAACCTTTACTCTTGGCATAATTATATACATCTAAATGTTCCTCATCGGAAAGTTCTAAAAAAGCACGATGCTCACCATAGGTCTTTCCAAAAGAATTTGGTGTGTTATAAGGCCTGTTCATTTGAGAGGCAGACAATTCCTCATTTAGGTCTCGCTTAGTTAACTTTACTGCATTGATTGGTTTTAAGTCCAATCCAAAAACATCTTCTCTTACTGGGCGGCAAACCAAATCTACAATTAATTTGGCAATATCTACAGAACCATTATGGTTCTGACCTATTTCACCAATAATATAAGTCTCGCCTTTCTTCATCATGATAATATTTATTTTTGATTATTCTCTATCATTTGTTTCATCGAATCACGCAGTTCTACATGCTCATCAATATATTTAACAACATCCTTTAAACCAAAATCAGGATTAAACTTATAAAGTGTTTTAAACACCTCTTGAGCATTTTCGAAGTCCTCAATATTGTCAACAGTTAAACGGATGTCATTTCGACCTTGTAGAAAGTCTGGACATTCAATCCATTCGCACTTATACTCATCTGGGTGTGTGTAGAGATATATTGTTACATGCTCATGAGCTGCTTTTTCGTCAGTGTTTGCTGCTACGCGTTTTAACGCGTTAAGAGTAACATATTCACCCCAAAACCCGAAGTGGGTCTTGATTGAGGGAGTATTGTTAATCCTGTACCCGATATAATCAGCATCGCTGGTCTTTGCTTTCTCAATAAGCGTGGCAACGCCATGCCAATCCATAAATGGATTGTCAGAGCAGATACGCACTATTCTGTCTACACCATTAGCTTCTGCTGCACCAATAAAGCGACAGAGCACATCATCCTCAGAACCTCTATAAACCGTAATTCCACAATCTGTGAGGAATGACTCTAGTTCATCATTATCTGGATTTACAGACGTTGCTACAATAATAGGAACTTCTGTCTTACGAAGATTATTGACAACTGTTTCCAATAAGGTTTTCCCACTATAAAACTCTCGTAAAATTTTACGGGGCAATCTTGTTGAGCCCAAGCGGGCCTGAATGATTATTCCTATTTTCATATTCTACATTGATACGTTAATTTTACATTTAACTCTCTTTAAATCAATAACATAAATTAATACTTTCTTATGATTACTTAACTAAGGGGATTTGGCCAAGTCGCTGATTTTCAGTAACTTTACAGTGTACTAAGCTATGATAGTTAAGGTGCCACGGGGACAGGTCAGTGGCATCCATTTATAGTTTTTGAATTATTCCGCGTCCTATTCCAGTCAAACGTTCCAATTGTCTATGTGATGCACCTATTCCCTTAAGTTTTTTGAGGATTTCATTCCTTACACCATCCTTGAGCTGTTGAGATGCACTACTATTGGTTACGCCAGTTGCTGTTTTGATATACCCCAAAACCTGATCATCTGAAGGTCTGCTTTTAGGTAAATCTTCCATGTCCAAACAGTTGATGATGCCGCTGACCTGTCCCTTGGCCTTTCTTGGCATTTTCTGTCACCCGTCACAGAAGAAAGGTATCTAATTGTATATCTGCATGTAGCGATGGTGACGGATAACTTGCAATGCATCACCTATCCATCACTTCCCTCCTACTTTACGACCACTTTAGCCCTTATTGCACGAACAGTTTTTTCTAAGCTACTGTTGATTAGCTATTCGTGTTTTTTTTCTCTAACACGAATCTCTCGAATCCCCCGAATTT
>JAEEGF010832083.1_pt1 | contig 28963 bp, 6 predicted proteins | sample 9134171 | NCBI WGS metagenome assembly JAEEGF01 (sample SAMN16246542, study PRJNA631951) | gut metagenome | biome: gut microbiome; feature: rumen; material: AP-attached | host: Bos | place: Iran: Karaj | collected 2018-10 | reverse complement strand
GGCATATCGGTCGTAGTGCGACATTTTCGGCTTGTTGAGCAGAATGATGACATCCCAGTCAGAGTCATCACGAGCATCGCCACGGGCCCGGGAGCCATACAGGATTATCTGCGCGTCGGGCTCTTGTTCCCGCACGGTAGTGCGAATCATCTCCAATACTTTGTCTCTGCCCAGTCGTTCCATTTTGAGGTTGTCCTTTTGTGGTTATGTCAAAGAGTTTTGTTACTTATTGTTGTATATTGATATCTATGTACTTGCAGACTAAATGCACGAATAGTTGACAATGCAAATTTACGAAAAAAAACTTGATTGGCATATATCAGCATGTAAAAAAGCCACCTTACATATAGAAAGGGTGTCTCACCGTATGGCAAGACACCCTTTGGCTGTACTCAACAAAGTGCTAACGCTTGATGACGCGGCGTACGGTGTTGCCCTTCTGCAGGCTGATGCGCAGGGCGTAGGTACCTGTGGGCAGTTGTGAGATGTCGAGCTGGTTGGTGTTGGTGAATGTCGCCACCAGACGGCCGGAGTAGTCGTAGACCTCCACTTTCAGCACTCCTTCGGCATCGATGGTAAGCTTACCGGTGGTGGGGTTAGGATAGATGTTAATGCCGTCGAGGTCGGTCACGTCGGCAATGCCCACGCGGTTGATGGTCAGCTGCAGTGTGACAATGCTGTCGCAGCCTGCCTCGGTCTGGCCTTCGTAGACGTACTCGCCGGTTTCGGTCAGTACCTCGCCGTTCCAATCATAGGAGTTGTCTGCGGTGTCGAAGATGACGGTGCGGCTACTGTAGTTGATGGTCAGATGCAGGGTGACGGTGCTGTCACAGCCAGCATCGTTGGTGGTGACGAAGGTGGGCGTGTCGGTGCTCTCGGTGTAGGTGGTACCGTGCCACTCAAGGCTGTCGCAGGCGGAGAGAATCTCGTTGGCCGAGGTGCTGTAGTTGACAGTGAGGTGCAGTGTGACGGTGCTGTCGCAGCCTGCGGCGTTAGTGGACTCGAAGATAGGCGTGTCAGTGCTGGTAGTGTAGGTGGTGCCGTTCCATGTGTAGCTGTCGCAAGCGGTGATGGTCTCAGTGCCAGAAGTGCTGTAGTTGATGGTGAGGTGGAGCGTGATGGTGCTGTCGCAGCCGGCGGCATTGGTACTAGTATAACTAGGAGTACTAGTAGAACTAGTATAGGTCTGGCCGTGCCAGGTGTAGTTGTCGCAGGCGGTAGCAGTCTCGGTGGAGGAGGTGCTGTAGTTGATGGTGAGGTTCAGCGTGACAACGCTGTCGCAGCCAGCGGCGTTGGAGGTGGTGTAGGTAGCGGTGTTGGTAGAGGCGGTATAGGCGGTGCCGTGCCAAGTGTAACTGTCGCAGGCGGTGGCAGACTCAGTGCCCGTGGTGCTGCTGTTGATGGTGAGGTGGAGGGTGACGGTGCTGTCGCAGCCGTTGGCGTTAGTAGTCGAATAGGTAGGCGTATTGGTAGAGGCTGTGTAGGCGGTGCCGTGCCAAGTGTAGCTGTCGCAGGCTGTGACGGTCTCCGTACCTGTGGTGCTGCTGTTGATGGTGAGGTGCAGTGTGACGGTGCTGTCACAACCAGCGGAGTTGGTAGTGCTATAGGTGGGCGTGTTGGTAGAGGTGGTATAGGCGGTGCCGTGCCAGGTGTAGCTGTCGCAAGCGGTGACGGTTTCCGTACCCGTGGTGCTGCTGTTGATGGTTAGGTGCAGGGTTACGGTGCTGTCGCAGCCAGCGGCGTTAGTGGTCTGGTAGGTGGGCGTGTTGGTAGAGGCGGTGTAAGTGGTGCCGTGCCATGTGTAGGTGTCGCAGGCGGTGGCTGTCACGGTGCTGGCTGTGCTATTGTTTATAGTCAGATGCAGTGTGACAGTGCTGTCGCAGCCTCCAATGGTGGTAGTGGAGTAGGTGGGAGTGTTGGTAGAAGCGGTGTAGGCGGTGCCGTGCCAAGTGTAGCTGTCGCAGGCGGTGATGCTCTCAATGGTGAAGAGGCTTTGGCTAATGGTGAGGTGCAGCGTGGTGACGCTGTCGCATCCGGCAGCATTCAGCGAGGTGTGGGTCGGCGTGTTAGTCGAGGCTGTGTAGGTGGTGCCATGCCAGGTGTAACTGTTACAGGCGGCGACGGTTTCAATGCCTGAGTTGCTGTAGTTAACTGTCAGGTTCAGTGTGACAGTGCTGTCACAGCCAGCGGCGTTGGTGGTGCTATAGGTAGGCGTATTAGTGGAAGAGGTGTAGGTGGTGCCGTGCCAAGTGTAGCTGTTGCAGGCGGTCTGGTTGTCAATTGTCGTGCTGCTGTTGTTGATGGTTAGGTGCAGTGTGACAACGCTGTCGCATCCGACTGCATTGGTGGTGGTGTAGGTAGGCGTGTTGGTAGAAGCAGTGTAGGCGGTGCCGTGCCAGGTGTAGGTGTCGCAGGCGGTGGCGGTTACGGTGCTTGACGTACTGTTGTTGATAGTCAGGTGCAGGGTGACTGTGCTGTCGCAGCCAGCGGCATTAGTGGTCTGGAAGGTGGGCGTGTTGGTGGATGCCGTGTAGGTGTTTCCGTGCCAGGTATAGGTGTCGCAGGCGGTTGCCGCTGCTACACTCGTGGTGCTATGGTTCAGGGTCAGATGCAGTGTGACAGTGCTGTCGCAGCCCACGGCGTTGGTGGTGCTATAGGTAGGCGTGTTGGTAGAAGCAGTGTAGGTGTTGCCGTGCCAAGTGTAGGTGTCGCAAGCGGTCTGGTTGTCGACGGTTTGGCTACTCTGGTTGATAGTCAGATGCAGCGTTACCGTGCTGTCGCAGCCCACGGAGTTGGTAGCAACAAAGGTAGGCGTGTTGGTCGAAGCGGTGTAGGTGTTGCTATGCCATGTATAGCTGTCGCAAGCAGTGGCCGTCTCAACACTGCTGCTGGTGGGACGCACTGTGAGGGCGAGCATAAAGACACTGTCGCAGCCGAAGGAGGTCTGCAGGCTGTCCCATACGGTATAGGTGCCGGCGGGACGGGTGATGGGCGTTGTGCCGTGACCTGTCCACGTGTAGCCTGCGTCCTCGCAGATGTCGGCAGTGGTTTCGCTATAGTGCGTGGGATGCACGTTCAGCGTCAGGCTGAAAGTGCTGTCGCACCCCATCTGGGTGTACATCGTATCATAATAGAAGGAGATACCGGAGGTGAGGCTGTCGAGTGTGAGATTATGTCCCGTCCAAGTGAAACTTTGGTTGGTGCAGAGATTTTCGGTCTGCGAGGCATTGTAGATTGGGTTGACGGTCAGGTTCACCGTGATGACGCTGTCGCAACCACGGACGGTGAGCAGCGAGTCGGTGTAGGTGCCCGAGACGGTCAGCTGGCGGTTGCCGAAGGTATAGGGACTGCCTTGGCAGACGTTCTGATTGTAGGAACGGCTGTAGGGGTAGTTCTCCTGTATGCAGGTGAGTGCAAACTCCTTCTCGAACGACAGGCCCGTGATGTCGGTGGTGCGGATGCGGACGGAGTAGTCGAACAATCCCGTACAACTATAGGAAGCGTTGGTGTAGAGCTTGTTGCCTTGGATGTAGAAGAGGGCGTTGTTCGCGTCGCCGCTGCCGCTGACCAGCTCATATACAAAGGGTAGGGTGATGTCGTTGTCAATAGAAGAGAGGCTGCCGACGAGCGTGCCTACAGTGGCATTCTCCATAAACGAGGCATTCGAGAGGAGGATGTCGACCGGTGCGGTGTTATTGTTGATAACGGTGTCGGGGACGGTCTTGATGGCCTCCTGGTTGCCTACGTTGTCGGTAGCGCGGGAGATAAAGCGGTATACGTTGCCGTCGACCATGGTGTAATGCGCCGTATCGGTAGGTGCGTAGTAGCCCACCGAGGTGTAGACGGCATCGTTGAGAGACACCATCAGCTCCACGTTGTCTACGCCGCTACCCTGCGGGTCGTCGGACGCTGTGAAGGTGAAGTTGCACACCATCGAGTCGGTGGCCGTGGTCTGGGCGGTGAGGTGCGAGGTGGGAGGCACCGCGTCGAAGGTGTTCTTCCACGCGTTGGTGCTGATGGCGGTGTTGTCGTCGAAGACGATGGTGGCATCCACCGACACCGTGTCGCCCGAAGAGAGGTTATTCTTAGGCAGGACCGAGAAACTCACATACCCCTCGCCGTGGTGCAGGCTATCGTTCACCAGCAGGAATCCCATCTGCGAACTGGCAGGTTCGAAACCCGTGGCAGGGTCAACACTCTGGAATATCCAGAATATTTGGTTGTTCGCCATATCGATACCGGCGGTCACATCCACCCACACGCCCAGCGAGTCGGAGACATCCAGTCGCCTGGTGTAGGAAGTGGTGTTGTTCGGCACATTGAACACAAAGCTGCCGAAGCCGAAATCAGCCAACCGCACGCTGGCAATGTTCTGCTGCGGAGGAATGGGGTAGGTGACGCGCACCCGCGAAGCGGGAGCCGTTGCGAAATCAGGGTCGTTCTCAAAGAGAATAGTGTAGCGCATCCTGTCAGCGATGCTTACATAATGCTCGTCTCCATAGCCCGTGGGGCCGTCCAGCTCGTTGGGGTCTTGAGAACACTCTTCCTTCTTGAGGTCGATGCGGACGCTGGCACTGCCCACATATCCGTTGGAGTCGGTGACGGTGACACCGTACACACCGCTGCTCCCAACAGTCTTTACATTGCTCCCCCACGAATAACGGTAGGGCGGAGTGCCGCCCGACGCGCTGGCCGTCAACGTGGCGGTAGGTGTGGAACAAGGAACAGGTGTGGTGGTTACAGATATTGAGGCATGGATGCTGCAAGCCTCCTCGCGTTCCACAATCACCACATCTTGATATATAGGTTTGTTACACGCCGTGGCTTTCACCACCACACTGTAGGCACCCGCTTTCAATCCGGTGACATATCTGCCTGTAAGGTGGCCGCCTGTGGGGGTGGTCCATTCTACAGTAGTGTAGCTAGTGAGGCTGGAGGGCATCCTCACGATGGCGGCACCGTCGTTGCCCGGATTGCACGACTCAGGACTGTCCTGTTCGCAAGTAATCACGGACTGGGCATTGGCCGTCACTGAAATGAGGGTCATCGCCGCCATGATAATTATTAAGATATATTTTTTCATGTTTTTAAGTTTTAAAGGTTTTAAGGGTTTTAAGGTTTTAAAGGTGCGCTTACCTTTTTATCTTTTTAACCTTTTAAGCGAAGCGAACCCTTTAAACAATTTATTGCTGCTCAGGATTAAACACCGTGGGGTTATTGTCCTGGGCATTGGGCACATTGTCGCCGTCGATATCGGGGTCGCACGCGTCGCCGATGCCATCGCAGTCAATGTCTCCTTGGTCTGGATTGAAGGTGTCGGGACAGTTGTCTATGTCGTCGGGCACATTGTCGCCGTCAAGGTCGTCGTCACAGGGGTCGCCCAGGCCGTCGCCGTCGCTATCCTCCTGTTGGGGGTTGGCATGGAGCGGGCAATTGTCGCACATGTCGCCTATGCCGTCACCGTCGGTGTCGGCCTGTGAGGGATTGAAGTGGATAAGACAGTTGTCCACGCTGTCGGGCACTCCGTCGCCGTCGCGGTCGGAATCCATTTCGTTAAGAATGCTGTCACCGTCGATGTCGGGGTCGCAGTCGTCTCCTATGCCGTCCATGTCGAAATCATATTGTCGGGGATTGACCACCGTGGGGCAGTTGTCGCAGCTGTCGCCCACATGGTCGCCGTCGGCATCCTCTTGTAGGGGGTTGTAGCGGCCGGGGCAGTTGTCGCAGCCATCGCCTATGCCGTCGTCGTCGGTGTCCTCCTGCAGGGGGTTGTAGCGCACTGGGCAGTTGTCGCATGCGTCACCTATGCCGTCATGGTCGCTGTCTGCTTGGTTCGCATTGGCGGTGCAAGGGCAGTTGTCGGTGGCGTTGGGGATGCCGTCGCCGTCCAGGTCGTTACCCGACACCAGTGCCGAGGGGGGATAGTCGTTGAGGAAGATGGCAAGGTTGTTAGCCATGGCCCCGCCGAGCGAGGCAGCAGCAAACTTCCACTGCCCCGACACCTGTGCCATCATATAGGTCATTAGTATGCTGCTGTCGGCATCGTAGTACAACCGTGTGATAACCACCGTGTAGACATCCTCGTTGTAGCTCATCAGATATTCGATGCTGTCAACCGAGCTGACAAATGCCAGGAACGGCAGCCTTACGCTGTCCACTGCCAGCGTTTGGTTGATGGAGGCTGCGTCCTGTGGACGGTACAATGCCACGATATTGCTGACGCTGGCACTTTGGTACGCCTGCAGCAGCCTACAGAGTAAAGCAGGTGGCGTGTTGGTGGTGCTAGCGTTTTGGGAGCCCCCCGAAAGGGCTATCATCCTGTCCGCTCCGCCGAGGGTGCCAGTGAAGGTGTAGAACACCACATTGCCGCAAAGCGTGTGTTCCCCGTCATTAACAAGTATCAATGTGGTGTCGTCGGCGAGGTTGAGCGTAACCGCCTGCGACTGTTCGCTATATTGTGGGAAGCGGTTCGTCTGTGCCATGCCCGCTACGGACAGGGCTATCATCATGAGGAAAAATATCTTGTACTTCATAATTCAATAGTTTTAGAAACTGTGGCAATGGGTTTTTCAATACTGTAGGAGACCAGGCTGGCCAATTTCACAACACCTATCACCGACAAAGTGGCACCAATCTTGATGTTATTGGCAGTTCCGATGCACCACGAAGCCTGTTCCATCACTGACCCCTGCAGCAGCAGGTCGGCAGTGAGGAGCTTGCCGCCCAGTGCGACACCCACGCCGCCGTTCAGAAACAGGCTAATGGTGACAGGGATGCACAACTGCATGCAGCTGGTGTTCAATGCCAGGATGCCATCAATAGGACCTACCGCCACCGAGCCTCCGAAGTTGCACACCAAGTCGGCCGAAGCCACATGGGGGATGCCGTAGAACGGCACCCTGCAGCCGAACGAGGCTCCCCACGTCAGCTGGCCAAACTGTACCTGCAGTGCCCAACTGGCTGTGTGGTCGCTACAGCATAACTTCTTCGGAGTGACCGAGACCGCCGCGCTCGCCTGCGCCGCGGGGCCGTCCTCCCAGCCGCAAGTCGATACCATCTTCAGGAACTGCATCTGTTCAGTCGTCGACTTCAACCCGTTGAGTGCCTCACGGGCCTTGTCCATGCTCTTCAACCTCGTCTCCGCGTTCAGCAGTTCGGCTGGCAGCCCTTGCGTCGCCGTTAGGTCGGAGTTGATGACCTTCACATTAATCTTCTTCTCAGACTTGTGGCCGTCCTTCATCAGGGTGAAGGTTAGCTCCACGTCGTCGTTCGACCATCCGTTGCTGTTCTGCGCCACTGCGGGCGACACCGTCACCTCGCCCTCATGCCCTTCGGGATAGGTCTCAATCTCAAACTGGCTGGTATTGATGGCGTCGCCGTGGTTGTAGCAGCCGTATTTGGCCTTAACGAAGCGAATCTCTGCAGAGTCCTCCACAAACACCCACACCTGATCCTCCTCCACACCGTTTTGGGAGATGCGCTTAACGTTGAAATATTCGGCATCATGGGTGGGGTTCACTGTGATTACCGGCTGGTTGGCACTGCCAACAATATGGCCGGAGTACTCTGCCGTCCAGATATAACATACGTCTGCCGTCCCGTCGGGAACGCCTACCGTGGTCTGCTGCGAGTTGTCCACCTCCCTCACCACATGCTTGTCGGGTCCGGCAAACTGCTGTGCCTGCGCACCCCATGCGAAGGCCAGCAAAAGCAGGATTGAATATATTCGTTTCATATTTCTAATATTTCTAGTGACCAGTGACCAGTGACCAGTGATACGAATGCGCTCGTTTCACAGGTCACAGTTCACTATTATTTCAATTTTTACTTTTCACTTTTCAATTTATTATTGTACCTGTTTGATTGCGAACACCAGTGTGCCTGCCGTGTAGCCATAGATGGTGATGGTGCCGTAGCTGCCTGGTCGTAGCAGCCCTTCCGGCTCGCCCTCGATGCTGAGCGGTATGCGTAGGGTCGTCGTCTGTTGGGCCAGTCCGTCCACGGTCAGCGAGATGTAGGTGCCGCCCACCGACTGCACCTCCAGTACGGGTGCCACGATGTCGGTATTGCCGGTGTTGCCAAACTCCAACATCATACTGATGGTGCGGTTGGGTCGTGGCGAGTTGGGGAACACCATGTGGTATGCCAGCCCGTCGGGGCTTTCCTCGGTCACATGGAACACGTCGGTCAACATCGCCTCGCCTTCGCAGTAGTTGAGCACGCCCATGCTGTAGTAGCCCGTGTCGGCATCCTTCAGGTCGAAGCGGGCGAAAGCCTGATAGTAGCTGCTGTATATCAGCGTGTCGGCAAACAGCGTGTCGCCGTCCTTCAGCATCCACACCTTCATGTCCGGACGGAAGCGCGACCCGTTCAGCTCTATAGTCACATCGCCGCCGGTGCCGCCCTCGTCGGGATTGATGCTGCGCAGTTCGAAGGGCAGGATGTCGGCTGTAACCGTCACCACCTGCATCGAATCGGATGGCACCGAACCGTAGAGGCTCACACCGTAATAACCGGCATGGGTGGAAGGAATGTAGAGCTCAGGATTGGCGGTATACTGCCCGATGGTCGAGAAGTTATAACTGAGGTTGTCGCCCACACGGTTGTGGGAGACATACACCATGTTGACGGCACCGTGCAGCGAGTCGTCGCTCTCCACATGTAGGCGCACCGTCTCGTTGCGGTGGGTTCCCACATTCAGTTTATAGTCGTTGGGCTCGCCGTTGTAGAGCGTATCCACAAGCGGAGTGTTGAATGGCAGCTCGCGCACCTTCACATAGAATGGGAGCACAGACACTGTATTGTTATTGTTCTCGTTGTCCTCGTAGAACGCATTGCGCACGTCGGTCTTGGCAATCAGGTAGTAGTTGCCTTCCGACACACTGCTGATGCGGGCGGTAAGTTGTTGCACCACCGAGTCGCCAGAAGCCAGGCTGATTTGCTCAACATTGGCACGACCCAGCAGGCGGTCGTTAGCGTCAAACACGTCATCGCCCGACAGGTACAGCAGCGAGCTGAGACCTCTGCCGCTGATATCGTTGGCTCCGATGTTGGCGACTGCCCATTGGAACTGGGCTCTTCTGCCGCTGACCATCGTGTCGGGCATCACAATGCGTGACACCACTAGGTCGCCAGGCGGAGGTAGTGTAATGGTGACAGGCACGGCAACCACATTGTTATCCTGCACGGTCTCATAGAAGTTGAGCTGTGCATTGGTCTGTACCAGCAGGAAACGGGACCCTTGGTTGGGTACAGGCACTGTTACCTCTACGGTGTCGCGGTAGCTCTCTCCGGCGGCAAGCGACATCTCTTTGGGTGTCAGCGTCAGCTGTTGGCTCGTACTGTTGAGAGCTGCCACATACGACATAGACACCCTGTCCGCCCAGTGGCCTTGGACCACGGGTGTAGCACTTACATTCGTCACCGTATAGACCAGCTGGAACGGCTGGCCGCTCACCACGTTGCCTAGTATGGCCACATCGCTGACTTGCAAGTCGGGAGTGGGCACGGCATTGATTGTGATAGACCGTACAAACTGGTTGTTCGATACGTCAATGTCGGGATTACTCCTGTTGTAGTCGCAGATGCCTACCAGATAGAGTGTGCTGGGCGAGCCGAAAGGTATCGTCACCTCGAAACTCACCTGATAGCTCTCTCCGGGCAGTAGTACCGTCGTGTGGTTCTGCTCCTGGTTGGCCATGTTGGCCTGGATGGACCCATCCTGCGACACATAGAGCCGGTCAACCCAACGTGGTGCCGATGTGGGTACTGTTGTGTGGTTGGTAATGGTCAGGGTATAGGTGGCCTGCTGACCCCAATCCATCGTGGCAGGACCGCTGATAGAGTCTATCTGTAGGTCAAGCGGGTACAACTTCACGAAGGCCTGGGCACTGCGCACCCTGTTGTTGCTTTCGCCAGTATGCTCGTAGAATGCGTCATTATAGTCTGTTACCGCATAGAAGTAATAAAATCCTGCATTGGCATTTGTCGGTATGATACCTGTGACGACACATGGCAGGGTGTCGTTCACATCGATATTCACGGACTGTTCAAGTGTTGCCACCTCAATATGGGGTGCACTGCCCCATGTACCACTTAACGACATAAACACTTTAGTTGTTAGGACACCTTGGGCTGCCGCTATACCTTGGTTAATAATATCGACGTCGAATGTCACAGTCTGTCCCACACTCATCGTGTCAGGCACATTCAGGTTACGGACAATCAGGTCGGGATAAGGACTCAGATTCACATGCATCAGTGTATTGCCATGCGTTACGTTGTTTCCTTCGTTGGATTCGCAGATTTTGTTGGTGGGGTCTATCACCAGATGCAGATAGTAGTCCCCCTCTATGCCGTTGGGCAGTGTGACGGTTCTTGTCAGCGTTATACTGCTGTCGGGTGTCAGACTCATCCGCTCACGGCTGTCCAACACTCTGTTGGCAGCGTTGGCGGTGTAGGTGGTATTGCTGCTCGAGATGTACATTGCCAAACTTACCGTGTCGTTCACTGCCAAGGTGCCTATATTACTCAGCAATATGGTTACTGGCATCTGTGTGCCTGACCAGCCGGTGTCAGCATAGTTGATGGTTGTGGCTGTCAGGTCGGCACGGTTCACTTCGTATGCAACCGTTTTAGTGTTGTTGGCGGTATTGCTCTCCAATATCTGGTTGTCCCAGTTCGTTTGGATAGTCAACTCTCCTTGGGCAGTGCTGATGCAAGTCTGTTTGAGGAGGCAGGTGACAAGGAGGCTGTCGCCAGGTGCCAGATTGCATTGCACACCTTTGCTTACAGGGGTACCGCTTATATTAAAGCGGGTATTCAAATAGCCATAGGCTGTGCCTTGTCCGATGTTCTTAATATAGGTCTGTACATGTAGCGTGTCACCTATCGATATGCTGTTCTCAAACTGTACGCTAGAGACCACTAGGTCGGACAGCACTATTTGTGAGGGCGACGTACTGGCTCCTGTGTTGTTGTCCTCGTTCAGGTATTCGAAGATGCTGTCTAGATAGTCCGTCCGCACTATCAGGTAGTACGAGCCCGTCAGCGTAGCGGGTATAGTAATGGTGGATGTCGCAGAATAACTGCTGTCTATGCCGATGACCCCATAGTGGTTTTCGTATTTCAGAAATACGGCAGAAGCGTCGTATGTAGGTGCGGTTGACAAGTAGAGGGCATCGCGCCATTGTGACTTCTCTGTCGCTGCGGCACCGGCGTTCGTTACTGTCCAACTGACGGGATAGTTGCAGCGGGGCGACAGGGTGGCAGGCATGGTCACATTTGTCACTGTTAGGTCAGCAAGGGGTGCCATCACAACTTCGATGGACTGTGACGATGCCGTGGTGTTGTTGTTCTCGTAGATACTCTCGTACACACTGTCGGATATGTCGGTCACGACGAAGATGTTGTAGGTGCCTGCATAATTAATGGGCAGGTGTACCGTGGCTGAAGCTTGATAGCTACTGTCGGTTGCTAGGCCTCCATTATGTTTCACATGGGCCAGCCTGCGGGCCTCGGCCATGTTCAGCTCCGAACCCATTTGGATATAAACATCGTCGTACCAGCCGCCTGTTGCGAGGGAAGTGCCTTGGTTGGCAACAGTCCACTGCACCGCTATGTCGCTGCCCGAGAAAGCGTTGGTGGGGTGCGAGATGTGCGTCACTACCAAGTCGGGTGATGGCGGAGGCAGGATGCTGATGACCTTGTAGAAGAAGTTATCAGATTCGTTGGTCTCATAAATACTTTGGCTACCGCGCATGGTACCAGAAAGGTAGTGATAGGGGTTGCCTGTGACTGACGGTGTGTATGGGTCTGGCGGTCCGGTAAGACCTTCAGCATAGTAGTTGAAGTCGCGCACTGCATACAGGTCGGTCATCACAAAGAGATAATAGCCGCCTATATAGTCTTCAGGAATTGTTACCGTAACCGAGTTGGTGTACGACTCACCGGCATTGAGTGATGTGAGATTCTGTACCGTTGCAAGCAACACTTCGTCCACGCCATACCAGAAACCTCCACCTACGCCGTCCACGCCTGACAGCCAGATGTAGTCGTTCCATGTCTCACCCTGTGGTGTGTTGCCCTCACCGTCGTTCTTTACAGTCCAAGTGATAGTTATGGGCTGGTTGGCAACAGGTGTGGAATTTGTAATCTGCGTCACATGTAGGTCTGGGTAAGGATTGGTACGCAATATGTGGGTGGGGCTGGTGCGGTTGATACACTCATTCCATGCCACCACTTTCCATCGGTAGTAGGCTCCGTGCGTATAGTCGGGCAGTGGATAATTGTTGAGTGCGCTAGTAGTCAAACCAGTCACCGTCGGTGTTGTGGGCTCTACATTTCCTTTCCATAGATAGAAATCGTATGATGTGGCTTCGGGCAATGCCGACCATGAGAAATCGACCCGCTGGCCGTATACAATGGTGCTGTCCGTCGGTGTGTATGTGGTAAATGCTGACAGCGGTGTCAGTGTCGAGGAGTCGCACAAGGTGATGATGGTCAGTCTTGGCGAGCGAATGCTGTATTCGTTTCCACAGTTGGCCCGCACAAAGCAGGTGTAGCTCCTATTCAGGCTCAGCCCGCTTACCGTCACGGTGGTGTCGCCTAGCGTGATGTTGCTGTCCAGTGTGCCATCGGCACTTTGGATGGTGAATAACCACTGGCTCTCCGAGCCTTGTGGCGACCAGGCGAAGGTGGCACTTGTGCCGGTAATCGCCAGACTGCGTAGGTTCAGTGGCGACGGGCAGGTGGTGCTGGCTTCGCTTTCGTAGGCTCCTATGTCAATGTTATTGCCAAGAATACGCGGGTTGCCGTCGGCATCGGTGGCAAGGTGGTTATAGGTGCTGTCACCATAGTCCACGCAGTGCGATGCCGGATGCAGGCGGTAGTTGCGTTGTCCGGGGTCGAGGAATCGGACGTAGTTGTCCGTCCCGTTGGTGCCGTCATTGGTGGGGGCAAGTTCTAAGATGTTGGTACCACTACTATAGCCGCCCTCTATCGCCACGTTGTAGATATTGAGTGTGCCGTCCATATTGCTGGCAAGGTAGTTCACCTTGTTGCCCCAGATGATGGAGTTGTAAATGGACGAGGAGTAGTTGCCGTATACGCCACCTTGGTAGTTTGAGGCGGTGTTGTTGGCTACCACGCAGTTGTACATGCTGGAATAGTATATATACACACCAGCATAATTGTACGCCTGGTTGTGGCTTACCGCGGTGTTGTAGATATGGCAGGAACTGGCATAGATGCCGCCGTAGTAGTAGCTGTTGTTGCCGTACACTTCGCAGTTGGTGATGGTGGCATCGCTTAGATATAAACCACCGCCGTACACGTATGCAGTGTAGTTGCTCGGAATCAGGTTTTGATAACCGTTGTTGCGTATCACGCAATGGTCTAGGACGGTGTCAGAGACTGATGTTCCGGTCGCGTTGACACCGATGCCGTAGTAGCTATAGGTGTTGTTGACCAGCATGATGTTGTTCTGAATGGTGCAGTTGCGCAGCCGTCCGCCTTGGCGGAGCATTACGCCCGCTCCTGACTGGTTTGTCACCAGTCCGTTCTGGATGATGAAGCCGTCAACGACGGTGGGGGTGGAGTAGCTGCCCGATTGGTTCAGCACACGGTTGGCGTGCTGTCCGTCGAGGATGGTGGGGTGTGCAGCCAGGTCGCGAAGGGCGAGGTCGTAGGTCGGGGGCTCGTTGCCCACGAAGCCGCCATACATGTTCACGCCTTCGCGTAGTGAGAATGCTCCCGATGAGGCGGTGTCGCCCGTGTAGGTGCCTTCCGCCACCCAGATGCGCGAGCATCCGCCAAGGGTGGCATAGATGAGGGCGACGTTGATGTCGCTCATGGCGTTGCTCCATGAGGTGCCGTCGCGCAGGCCCGCACCGGTGGCGGTGACGTAGACTATGCTGTCGGGATAGGTGGGCAGGGTGATGCCGCTGTAGGGCGACTCGTAGCAGCCGATGTCGCTACGGCCATTCTGTAGGCGGGGGTTGCCTACAAGGTCGGTGGCGGTGCCGTAGGTTGGACTGGTGTATAGAGTGCTGTCGTTCGAGCCGCGGTCGATGAGTATGGAGCCTTCCTGCAGCGTCCAGTCGGCAGTGGTGGCATATTCGTGGCCTGTTCCGATTGCGGGCTGGGTGAACATGGGACTGGTGATGGTTCCTGTGTTGGCGGTGCTGAGGATGAAGCATTCGCTGCTGTGCTGGTAGGCAGGCAGCTCGGATTCGAAGGCGCAGTTGAAAAAGTTGGAGCTGCCTGACGAGACTGCCTGCTCTAGCGAGGTGGGGTTGTATTCGCTACGGTTGCCCCAGAAGAGGGTGTTGTAGATGTTGCAGTACGATCCGCAGTAGTTGAGAGATGCGGAGCCGGTGCTGTTGTTGGCGACTATGTGACAGTTGTATAGGGTGCAGTTGCTGATGTATATGCCGCTGTAGTTGTATGCGGTATTGTTGGCTATCAGGCAGTTTGATAGGGTTCCGTTGTTGCTGTACAGTCCACCATAGTAGTAGGCTTGGTTGGCTGTGATGCGGCAGCGGTGGATGGTGCCGTTGTTGTATATACCGCCATAGTATGAGGCGCTGTCGGCTGTGATGGTGCAGCCTCGCAGCGTGCCGTACTGGTTGTAGACACCGCCGGCATAGTAGGCTCGGCATTGGGTCACGGTGCTGTTGGCCAGGATGCCGCCTTGGCGCAGATAGGCGCCGCCGCCATAGTCGGAACCCGCCTGTCCGCCAGTGAGGGTGAAGCCGTCCCAGAGGGAGCTGTCGTTGGTGAGTGCGGCGGGCTGGTATAGCACACGACGCACGCCCTGACCGTCGAGGATGGTGGGGTGCGCCTGGATTTCGCGTGCCGCGAGGTCGAAGGTGGCGGGCTCGGTGCCTTGGAAGCCTCCGTAGACGTGCGCTCCGCCCATCATGGTGAAGGCGTTGTCGGCAGTGACGTCGCCGTAGTAGGTGCCTTCTGCCACCCATACCTGCGGATGGCCGCAGAGTGACGAGTAGAGTATGGCGGTGTTGATGTCGCTCATGGCATTGGCCCATGAGGTGCCGTCCTGCAGGCCTGCGCCTGTGGAAGTGACGTAGATGATGCCGCTCGTGTATTCGGGCAGTATCAGGCCGAGGCTGGAGGATTCGTAGCATCCGATGTCGACCCTGCCGTTCTGCACACGGCTGTTGCCAGCCAGGTCAGTGGCGGGCAGGAGGAGGGTGCTGTCCATGTGGCCGCGGTCGATGAGTATAGAGCCTTCCTGCAGCGTCCAGTCGGCGGTGGCGGCATAGTCGATGCCGGCACCTGCGGCGGGCTGCACGAACTTGGGACTGGTGAGGTCGCCCACGTTTTGTGAACTGAGGATGATGCATTCTGTCGTGGTTCCTCCGGTGGGATACATCGCCTCGAAGGCGCAACGGGTGCAGGTGGCGTTGACGTATGCCTGCTGCCGCGGCGTGGTGTCGTTGGCATAGCGGTTGCCCCAGAAGATGGTGTTGTAGATGTTTCCGTATGAGATGTAATTGAGCGTCGTGGAGTTGAGGGTGCGGTTGGCTACCACATGGCAGTTGGCCAAGACGGTACCCGAGTGGCATATACCGCCGTGATAGCTTGCGGTGTTGTTGGCAATGAGTGTATTGTATGTGTTGCCCTCGCTGTAGAGGCCGCCATAGTAGTAGGCTTGGTTGGCCGTAATAGCACAGTTTTGCACGGTTCCGTAGTTGTACACTCCGCCGCCATATTCGGCGCTGTCGGCCGTGACGAGACAGTTGCGCAGCTTACCATAGTAGTTGAACACACCGCCACCGCTGTTGCCGGTCCGACACTGGGTGATGGTGCTGTTGGCAAGGATGCCGCCCTGACGGAGGTACGCGCCGGCGCCCGACTCGTTGGTCAGGCGTCCGCGGGTGATGTGGAAGCCGTCCCAGATGATGCTGTCGCCCGACAGGCTGGAGGTTTGGTAGAGCACACGGCGTGCGTCCTGACCGTCGAGGATGGTGGGATGCGACTGGATGTCGCGTGCCGCGAGGTCGAAGGTGGCAGGCTCGTTGCCATAGAATCCGCCGTAGACGTCCACACCCGGTAGCATGGTGAAGGCGTTGGCGGCAGTGACGTCGCCGTAGTAGGTGCCTTCGGCTACCCACACTTGCGGGCGGATATTGAATGCTTGATGAATGGCGGCGGCAGTGTTTAATGCCCAGTTGAAATCGGCTGTGGCATTCTCCCATGAGGTGCCATTTCCTGCTCCAGCACCGCCAACCTTCACATATAGGCGGTCGGTCTCCTGTAGCTGGGTGGTGAACCGGACAGTACGCCATGCGGAAGTGTCTCCCGTCGTGCAGATAGTCCTTGCACGCAGCTCGTACTGCGTGTTCTGCAACAGGCCGGTGATGGTCACCGTGTCGGCTGGTATTATTTCGATATAATTGTCGCTGTCCATCCTGCGGTACTGCATTTGCAGTGGGCCCATAGAGAGCGTGCGGTAGGTGGCAGAAGAGGGTGTTATGTTCACCGCCATTACGCTAGGTTGTGGACAGGTGGTTGCCTCACAAGTAGAGGGGATACGCATATTGGGTCGGTAGGTCGCCATTGAAAACGAGTAATTGCCTCCAACGGTGTAATGGGTGCCATCAGAAGCGATATATAAGGACTTGTAACCGTCTGTTGCATGTGTGGCAAAACGGTTGCTCGGAGAAGTCCAGCTGCCCGTATTGTCGACAACGGCAATGACCAGATTCTGTGCACCGCTGTAGCTGAATGGTGTCTGTAGCGGGATGGCGAGCCAAGTGTTGTCGTTGTTGAATGTTACCGAACCTGCAAACACCTCTGTCAGGGTGTTTCCGGGCACCATGTCGCTGTTTGAGGCAAACTCCGTCTTGGTAGTTTCGCCGAGGTATATCTGTATCGAACGGGTACAAGGCGAACTGTAATAATACTGCCAATAGAGCGTGTCGATAGTCGTCGCACCACCTATCTCGGAGGCATCCACCAACGATTGGGTGTAGCTATAATTGTAATAGATGTTCAAAGGAAGATTGCCGCCATTGGTGGTGAGATAGTTGTCTGGGTCGCCAAGCATAACACCGTGCCCACCCGCGCCGCAGGCGGTATGGAACGACAGGATGTCGGTGTAGATGCTATACTCACTTCCGCAGACGCTCTTGAGTCGTAGGAGGTAGGACGCGTCGAAAGCCAAAGGCATAAGCGTCTGCTCATGGCCCACCACGGTGATAGCAGTCCACTGCGAGTCGGCCGCAAGGGCATATTCCAGCACCACCGTGTCGCGGTCGCCCGTCCAGCTGACCATGGCCGAGAAGGCGGTCACTTCACTCACTGTCACCTGCGTGGGACGTATGCAGAAACGCTCGCCGTGGTACTCGTAGCAGCCCATGTCGGGAGCGGTGCCGTAGGGACGGACGGTGCCGTTCAGGTCGTAGCTGCTGGCGGAAGTGGCTGAGCCCATGTCGATACAGGCCGAGCCCTCCATCAGGCGGTAGTCGTGGTCGTCGGGGCTGGCGAAGCGCACATGCAGGCTGTCGTCGTCGCCCATGTTGGCATGTGCGAGCAGGAGCACGGTGCTGTCGGTGCCCAGATATGAGTCGGCCGCACAATGGGTGACGGTTAGAGAGGAGGTGTTGACGTAGTCTTCGCCACCATTGGTACGGCGATTGCCCCAGACGATGGTGTTGCTGAGTGTGTAGGAGCTGCTGCCACCGCCACAGTACAGTCCTGCCGGATAGGTGGCCGAGTTGTTCACGATGTCGCAATGGTCGATGTTGGTGTAGTAGGCATACAGTCCGCCGCCATAGGCAGAGCAGCTGTTGCCGCAGAAGAGGCAGTTGGTAATATTACCATATTGTATATAGGCACCGCCGCCATAGTAGCCTGTGGTGACGTTGTTGCGCACAATGCAGTGTTCCAAGTCCAGACGGTAGGCGTACACGCCGCCACCATAGCTGCTGTGGGAGCCGTTCTCAATGGTCACACCGTTGAGCACGGCGTTGCGCTGACGCAGGGTGCTTGTGTTGAGGTTCGCCACCTGCCGTTGGCCACGACCGTCGAGGACGGTGCGGTGGGTGGCGAGGTTGCGCTGGCTCAAATTGTAGGTCTCAGGCTCGTTGCCCACAAAGCCGCCATACACACGCACGCCCGGCACTAGGCCGAAGGCGTAGGTACGGGTGGTGTCGCCATGGTAGGTGCCTTCCGCCACCCAGATGTCGCACAGGGTGCCGTAGGAGGAGTAGCAGAGGTCGGCCATCTGTAGGGCCTCATCGATGTTGTCCATAGCATTGGCCCAGCTGGTGCCGTCGCCGTTGCCACAGGCCGTCGGCTTGACATAGAGGCGGCTCACGTTGGGGGGAAGGGTTCTGAAGGTGCGGGTGGTCCAGCGACTGGTGTCGCCTGCGCCGCAGATGTTGCGCATCCGCACTTCGTAGTTGGTGACGGGGGAGAGTCCGGTCAGCATGGTGGTGCCGCTGCCGAGGGTCACGGCCGTATAGTCAGTGGCACCTGCGAGACGGTACTGCATCTCAGCCGTGCCGCTGGCCGCCCAGTCGATTGTGGCATCGGTCACCCCGGCCACCACGTCGAACACGGGGGTGGCACAGGCGTTCAAGTCGCACTCGCCCGGCATGTGCAGCACATTGCAGTACGAACCCATATTGAAGGTGACGTTGCCGAAATTCACCGGGCTGCCGTCCCGATAGTAATAGAGGGAACGGTTAGGCGCCGAGAAGGTGAGGAACTTATTGGCGCTGTACTGCCAGGAGCCTGTCGAGTCAATCACTGCCACCACCAGGTTGTCCGTACCGTTATAGGTGAACGGGGTGGTCAGCACGATGCTGTTCATGCGTGGCGAGTTGCTGAAGGTGTAGTAGTCGTCGTACACCAGGGTCAGCTGGCTCATGGGTATCACATCGGCGACGCTGCCGAAGGCGCTCATGGAGGTGTGTCCGAGGTAGACCTTCAGCCGACGGTTGGTGGAACTGGAATAGGTGTAGAAGAAATCAAGTTGGGTGATAGTGGTGGCACCGCCTAGTTCTGAGGCCAAGTATATCTGCTGTGTGGCCGAGTAGTTGTAGTAGGTCTGAGTGGGGAAGTAGTTGCCCTCGTTGTTGATGCCAGCCGTGCTGTCTCCCACAAGCACATAACCTACCACGTCGGGGCATCCGGTCATGAAAGTCAGATTGTAGTCGTCGCTCACGCTGCCGGTGCAGACGCTGCGGAGACGCACGTCGTAGTTAGTCAGACCAGTCAGGCCCGTGAGTCGCACACTGCACAGCATCATGCCCATCGCGCTGTCCATATAGGAGTTGGTGGAGGCATTCACCGTCATCGAATCCCATGTGGAAGCTGATTGTTCTTTATAATATAGATTGTAGGAGGGATAGGAGGCGTCCCAGACCACGCGGGCCGAAAAGCTCGTCACCTCGTTGACCTGGGCATAGACTACCGAGCCGCAGATGTCGACGCCCTGGTACTCATAGCATCCGATGTCAGCTGCCGAGCCATAGACGCGGGGATTGCCCTCGATGTCTTTAGTCGTTGCAGGGGTGCCCACTGCGGCATCGATACAGGCCGAGCCGCCGTTGAGCTGCAAGTTGGTGGGAGGAGCCACAAACCTGGGGTAGTTGGCGTTTGCCACCGAGCCGATATTCTGGGCATCGAGGTTGATGTTGCCGGTGCCGGTGATGCCGCCTTCCACAGCCGAATGATAGCCTGTCAGCAGTCCGCTGACCTGAGAGCTGAGGTGGGTGTTATTATAAGAATAGGTGTTGCCCCATACAATGCTGTTCTCCAGACGGCTGGTGTAGCCTGTGCTGTACGAGCTACCGCTCACTGCCGCATAGCCGCTGTAGTTGGAGGCGTTGCCAACCACGTCGCAATGGCTCAGCACACTGCTGTCGCGCAGCGTCACCACATTGTAGCGCACCGTGTTGCGGGCGATAAGGCAGTTCTCGGCACGGGCGTTGGTCATGCGTATCATCTCCGAGCCATACGACGAGGTGTTGGAGTTGTCCACTATCGAGCAGTTCTCCAACGACACCCACGAATTGTCGGGAGCACTGGAGCAGTCGATAGACAGCATATAGCTGGACGATACTGCGTTGTTGGTGATGATGCAGTTTCGCAAGGCACCGTATTGTCTCAGGTTGGCCACGGTGTAGACCATGCCTGTAAAGGTGAAGCCGTCGGCCCAGCAGGCCGTGCTGTCCGTTGCTTCATTATACTGATAGATGCCGTTGTTGTATTGCGGGGCAATCACCGTGGGATGGGCCGCCAGGTCGCGCAGCGACATATCGTAGGTCGCAGGCTCGTTGCCCACCAGGCCGCCATAGACGTGCATGCCGGGATAAAGGTAGATGGTGGATGAGTATTCGCCCTGTGCCACCCACACCTCGGGAGCCGTGCCATATTGCCAGTAGAGCGTGGAGGCCAGATTGCAGGCATCGTTTAACGAAGCCATGGCGTTGCTCCAGCTGCGTCCCGTATACTCGCCGCTGCCTGTGGATGAGACATAGATGATGGGCATCCACACGGCATTGGTGCTGAACCATACTTCGTTCCAGCCGCTGGTGTCGGTGCCGCACAGCGATGCCACCTCCACCCTGTAGTCGCTGTTGTGCATGAGGGAGGTGAAGGTGTAGAAGGTATCGGTGGTTGTCACCGTAGTTAATAAGGAATCCCAATTATAATAAAGTTTCAATATATAGTTGTTCGCACCAGTCAGCGACCACGTGACGGTGGCGTGCGAGGTGTCGATATTGGTTACATCTGCCCATGCGGGATAAGGGCAGGCGTTGCAGTTGTTCATCACTGAGGCGAGCGTGTCGCCGTCGTAGAGGTCCCATCCCTCGCCTTCCGCCAAGAGGTGGTGGCTGAGGTCGTATATCATAAACTGGCTCTCATTGTCCTCGCCCACTTGATGCCACACCAGTGTCAGGCTGTCGTGGCACAGCGGCAGAGCCACCGAGTCGTAATAGCCGTCGGTCATCGTCACAAAGTCCATCAACGAGCCCCGTTGGTAGACATATATGCCGTTGCCGTTCCAACCGTCGTGGTTGTAGTCGCGCAACATGAACGTCACGTTGCAGGTGCTCTCGCCACAGAGGGTGGCGAAATGCCCCATGCGGGAGGGGCTGGTCTCGCTGGTGCATGTGGCGGTCACATACACATCATACCAATGTGCCGAATCCAGACCCGTCAGCGTCACCGCCGGTGTGGTCACGGTGAGCGTAGTGCCGCTGCCAGGCGTAAAGCCCGCTGCGCCATACTCCACCTGCCACGAGGTGCTGTTTCCGCTGGTGTTCCATGCCAGCGACAGCATGTTGTGGGTTCGCGACACCAGATGCAGGCCGCTCGGACGCGGACAGGTGACGCACTGGTTCATCACCACACCCATCGTGTCGCCCGTGGAGTAGTCGGAAGCATCCGGCACATACAGCAGCGTGTCGCCGTTTTCGTCGGTCACCGCAAAGGAGACTTCCCCATCGTAGTAGCCCGACGACCAGATAAACGTTACCGAGTCGGAACAGACCGGTACCGTACTCTCGCCGTTCGAACCACTATTGAGAGTTACCGTGCCCCTCAATGTGGTGCCTTGGTAGACATACAGTTGGCCTTCGTTCCAACCGTCGCCGAAGCTGTCGTGCATCTCAACCAGTATCTGGCATTGTGGCGTGTTTCCGGCGCATTGCGCCCCCACGCTATTTGCAATAGCCATTACTGCGATGCATGAAAGAAAGAATAGTAGTTTCTTCATGTTTTTATATTTTTGTCAATAATTCAATATCATTTATTCACTAATTAATGCACTTCTAACCAGTCCATTGTGAACAATGAGCTGTTAGTTTCTTTTTGGTTTATGCGGTGCAAATATACAAAATTTTCCTAAATAATAACTTTTTTTGACGGAAAATGTCGCTTTTTTTTCAAATAGTATTCATCCCCAACCATCCAATATTTATTTTTGACAAATGCGAACTACACGAACAACAATATTGAGATGGCAACCTCTAAAATAGCCCGTCAGGGCTTTTCGTTCAATAGAAACGCATTGATTAACAATATTCATTCCCCGTAGGGGATTTCGTTTAATCCTATTTTTAGAGCCTGCCAGATGTGAATTTAACCCAAATCGGTCATTAGGGTTTATGCCAGATTAGCATTTGTTTCGAGCAGATTGTCCGCATCGCTGGCGAAGGCGTAGCGGGCTACGGCGAAACAGCGATGTGGACAAGATGCCGAAAGAAATGCCGATATGGCATAAACAGACCTAAAAAAATCGAGAAAGAATATAAAAGTCGGCCTAATGACCGATTTGGGTTTAACGCAATTTGGGGATTGCGTACTGAAAGTACGCTATCCTATTAACCCCACACTGATGGGGTCGCGACCTCACGGGAACAACTCCCATCAAGTGTATGGGTGGATATAGGATAATGAAGCGTGCCAAAGGTACGCTACAATATTGAGATGGCAACCTCTAAAATAGCCCGTCAGGGCTTTTCGTTCAATAGAAACGCATTGATTAACAATATTATTCCCCGTAGGGGATTTCGTTTAATCCTATTTTTAGAGCCTGCCGAATGTGAACTAAACGCAATGTGGGACTTGCGTACTGAAAGTACGCTATCCTATTAACCCCACACTGATGGGGTCGCGACCGCACGGGAGCAACTCCCATCAAGTGTATGGAGGGTATAGGATAATGAAGCGTGCCAAAGGTACGCTACAATATTGAGATGGCAACCTCTAGAATAGCCCGTCAGGGCTTTTCGTTCAATAGAAACGCATTGATTAGCAATAGTTATTCCCCGTAGGGGATTTCGTTTAATCCTATTTTTAGAGCCCACCAGATGTGAATTTAACGCGATGCGGGGTTAATAGGATAACGTGCAAACGGCACATTTAACCCAAATCGGTCCTTAGGGTTTATGGCAGATTAGTATGATGCAGTGTTGTTTGGTGTTCATGTGGTTCCGTCGAGAATGACGGTGGGTAGGATGATGGCGTATTCTTGTGGGTCGTCTTGTGGATGCCATACAACGATGAAGGTGGCTTCGGCATCGGTGACGTGGTATCCTTTTGCTTGAAATTGGGCGATGCGGTCGCGCATGGCATTGGAAAGGGTGGCGACGTAGGCTCCTTTCGGAGTGACGAAATAACCGTTGGAGTAGCGTAGGGGTGAACCGTCGCGAATGGGTAGGATGAGGTCTTGCTTGTCTTTGAAGTAGCTGAGAAAAACATCCTTATGTGTAAGTGGGATAGAGATGCGTGGGGTGTAGCCAGCCATGTAGGGGTGGACGATGGGTGTGGCAAATGGGTCAAAGAGGGTACTGTCAGTGTGGATGATGAGGCTGTGCTTTGCGCGGGTGATGCCGACGTAGAGTGTGCGGAGACGGTCGGGATCGATATCGCCAAGGTCAGCAAGGAGTAGGTGGACGGTGTCGAATTCGCGACCTTTTGCTTTGTGGATAGTGGAGACGAGGATGGTAGTGTCGTCGGTGGATATGAAGTCTTCGATGTTGGATTCGGTCAGATATTCGGTGAGGTCGCTGCGATAGAGGGTGCGGTGAGTGGCCTCGAAGTCAGCACAAAAACGTTGCAGTATGTCGGCACAGCTGCTATCACGGAAGGTATCGAGGGTGTGCTGTTTGGCTTGGTTCCAAAGGGTATGAGGTATGGTGCTGCCAGTGTCGGCATTAATGCCTTGAAGGAAGTGGCGAACGATAAGGAGTCTGGCGAACGAGAATTCGCTCATGTTCTGGATGAGCCTTGGATGGAGCCCACGACAGCGAAGCTGATGGGCAACGAGGAGCGCCTGTTCGTTAGTGAGGGTGAGAACGGCGGTGGTGCCTTGCGGATGTATGGTGGCGATGGCTTGTGGAATGATGGATGTGGGGGAGTAGCGGTGTAGGGCAACATTGCCTTCGGCAGTAGCGACAGACTGGATAGGTGTCTGCTTCATGCGATTGGGGAGTAGGGTGACAAATTGGTTTGAGAGTCGGATGATAGAGCTGTCGCTGCGATAGTTGTCGGTCATTTCGTAGAGGGTGGCACCATGTTGGTCGACTAGGGCGCGGAGGTGTGCGGAGTCGGAGCCTCGGAAGTGATAGATGTTTTGGTCGTCGTCGCCTACGGCGATAACACGCATCTCTTCGTTCCGGAGCATGAGGGCTTGGAGAAGTCGGTATTCGTCAGCGCTCATGTCTTGTGCCTCGTCAATGACTAGCACAGCCTTGGCTATCTTGGATTCTTCCATCTCGCCACTTTCAATCATCTCGGCGGCGCGTAGTACGATGTTGTCAAACTCTTCTTGGTCGGCCAACTGCCCGAGGAGGTCGAAACTGAAGGAGTGGAAGGTCTTGATGTCGACAAAGTGTGCGGCATTGCCCACCAGTCCGATAAGGCGTTTCTTGAACTCAGTGGCGGCAGAACGGGAGAAGGTAAGCATCAGCAGTTGCTCGTGTTTCACGTCTTCAAGCAGCAAGAGGGATGCTAGTTTGTGAACCAGCAGGCGTGTCTTGCCGCTGCCTGGTCCCGCGGCGACAACAATGTAGCGCGACAGTCGGTCGTTAACAATCTTGAGTTGTTGCTCAGATAGCTCGCCAAAGAGTTTCTTGTATTTGGCGGGGGTGATGTTATGCCGAATTTCTTCTGAACGATTTTCCTTGAAGTATTTGTTGATGAATTTGCGATAGTCGAGAGTGAAGTAGTCGTTGACGTATTGGAGTGCGGCATTGTAGTCACGCACCATGAGGTTGGCGTATTCACCAACGATGTGTATTTGTTGGATGCGCTGTTTGTAGAATTCGTCAAGCAGGCGGTATTGCTCTTTGCCGTAGCGGGTGCGGCGCTCGGCCAGGCGGTGTAGCTGTATAGTGTTGTAACAGACTAGGAATCCTCCCTCAATCTTGAGCAGCTTGGTTTTGGTAAGATAGAGCAATGCCTCCTCGAAGTCGGTGACGGTGGCTTTGGTTGTGTCGCCAAACTGCAGTTCGTGGCTGCTTTGGGTGTATTGTTGCAGCAGGTGGACTAGTGAGAAAGTGACGGGCTCATCTTTCTTATTGATGGCGGAGAGTTGCGAAAGGATGAAACGGCAGATGAGGGCGCGCTGTTGGTGACGGGCAGCGATGGTGTCGGGTGGTGCCATTAGATGGAGCGACACGTTGCCCGTGGCGGTGTGCTCTTCTTTGCGGATATAGCCTTTGAGAGTGAGGAAGTAGAGGAGGGTGCGCAGTTGTCGTGTGGTGCATGATTTGTATCCTGCCGACTGGGCTTCTTGGTTCAGTTGCTTGTAGTTGAGTTGGCAGGTATCTTCGCTGAGGTGTGAGAGTATGAACTGTTCGAGGTGCAGGGCTGCATCAAGTTTGCGTAGTGAGGAGTCCTTGCCAAGCCAGGCTATCATGTCGCGAGTGTCGGCAAGGATACCCTCTTGGCGCATGAGGTTGACATTGCGGATGACGGTTTCTTTGCTCATGCCTAGGGTGTCGGCCAGATAGTCGATGCGGCTTTCGGACTCATCGCTGTTGCTGGTGGCTCGTTTGCTGATGAGTGAGCGGATGATGCGGGCGGCCTCTTCTCGCGAAGTGTCGTCAAACAAGGGTGATAGGGTCAGTCGATGCCGTGCCTCGTCCATGCTTCTGACGGTGATTCCAGTGGCGAAGATGTGGGGGACATTGTTGCCACGCTGTAGATAGCCTGCTTCCTCCAAAGTAGCGATGGCAGCCTTGACGCGAGTTTCGACATCATATACCTCTTCGTTCCAACCAGCCTGCCGTGCTATCTCTAGCGGTGAGCAGCTTACCTTTTCGTATTTGGCTGTGAGGTCGCGGACCGCGCGCCATACTTGCTGTATTTCGCTGATGCTGAGTTTGGACTGGTTGAGTAGGATGAAATGCTTGTCGAGGTCGCTGTCGGAATAGAGTACATAGCATTCGGCCTGCATTTCGGGGTCGCGACCGGCACGACCGGCTTCTTGAAGATAGTTTTCAAGCGAGTCGCTGATGTCGAAGTGAACGACCAGCCCCACGTCTTTCTTGTCTACCCCCATGCCGAAGGCGGAGGTGGCAACGATTACCTGCACCTCGCCCGTCATGAATGCATTTTGGTTGTGAACCTTCTCGGTGGCCTCCATCTTGCCGTTGAAAGGAAGGGCACGAATGCCGTCGGCAGTGAGGTGTTCGGCTATCTCGCGCGTGCGCCGAGTGCGCGACACATAGATGATAGTGGGGCAGCGATGGCCGAGAATAAGGTTACGCAGCTGCTGGTATTTGTCGTCGTTGGTTTCGGAATGGATGACGCTGTAGTGAAGGTTTTTGCGTTCGGCTTTGGCGGCAAAGACTTTGAGGGTGAGGCCTAGTTTTCGGTGGAAATAGTCGCAGATGTCACTGATGACCTTCTGCTTGGCAGTGGCAGTAAAGCATGAAATGGCGATGGTCTGCCGTTGTTGTTTCTGCTCTTGTAGACGGTGGATGAAGTCGCCGATATAGAGATAGTCGACGCGGAAGTCGTGTCCCCATGCCGAGAAGCAGTGGGCTTCGTCGATGACAAAGCGGACCACGTTGCGCCCAAGGAGCAGCCGCTCGATGGTCTTGGAGCGCAGCATTTCGGGGGCAATGTAGAGCAGATTGGCGGTGCCATCGGCCACTTGGGCAATGGCTGCGGCGCGCTCGATGGGGTCGAGGAGTCCGTTGATGGCGACGGCGTCGGTGATGCCGCGCTCGGCGAGGTTGTCGACTTGGTCCTTCATAAGCGACTGCAGGGGCGAGATGACGACGGTGAGCCCGTGGATGTTGCGCCCTGCCATCAATGCAGGCAGCTGGAAGGTGAGCGATTTGCCTCCGCCGGTGGGGAAGATGGTGAGTAGCGACTCGCCACGGATGGCCGTCTCGACGGCTTGCTGCTGCATGGGCACGCCGTCGAAGGTGCGGAATTGGTCGAAGCCGAAGAAGTCTTTCAGCCCTTGGTGGGCGTCGAGCCGACGTTGGCAGTAGGGGCACACGCCTTGTGTGTTGCTCCCATTCGGTCGCGACACGCAAGGCGTATTGCAGAGGTAGTTCATGATGTTTGCCACTTTGGGGAAGTTGCGCGTGACCCAGGGCGGGGTGAGCGAGGAGAGGTCGTCGGCTCCGATGATGGCGAGGCAGTAGGCAAGCTCGACGGGGTATTTGGCCGCCACGGCCATGATGTTGGCATGGTGGCACATCTTGTTCTCGTATTCGGGCAGGATGCCGCCACCTGCGAACAGCATTTGTGTCAGATTGGTGGTCGGCATCGGCCTATGATGGCGCGACAGGTGTTGGAAGAATCCTCCAAATTGGGGTGTGCCGGACAGCAGGCTGTAGTAGATGGCCTGACGTGCGGGACTGAGACGGAGCCACGCCGACACTTCGTCGTGGAATAGGTCGCGGGCTTTGGCGGCATCGTTGACGGGGTTGTTCAACTGGTCGACTTGCAACTTGTCGTCCTTTACCAGATGGTGGTAGGGCTTGCGGGGGAAGAGCAGGGGCGAAAGGTAGAGGGTGTCGATGATGATGTGCCGCTGGCCTAGTTGAGTGTCGGTGAGGTATTTTAGGTCGTGGCTGATGATGTTATGACCGCAGAGGGTGTCGCAGTCTTGTATGAAGTCGTAGAAATCGTGTTCGGAGTGGGTGTGCAAGGTGGCACCGTCTTCGCGCAGAACACCAAAGTCGGTTGCCCGCCGGCTGTCTGTTGTTACCTCGGTGTCGATGAAGGCGATCATTTGGCAGGGGGTAGGGGGGGTATGTTGTGCCAGGTTTGTTCGAGTTTGCGGCGTACACGGTCGGGGTGTATGAGTCTCTTGGCCGTCTGCCTAAGATATTGGCGGAGGGGTTTGTAGTGGCGGCAGTGCCGCCATGGGGAGATTTTTCGGTAGTGGTCCCAAAGGGTGTGGAAGGGGCTGCCGCGATAGCTGAAGTGCCAGGGTTTGGATATGCCGATGTAATGGATTATTGCGGCTTGGCGGTATTCTTGGACGAGGGTGTTGTGGTAGTCGGTAGGGTATTGGTTCCAGTAGTCGTTGAGTAGGAACGGCGGTTGGAAGTTGTAGCGTTCGGGGAGCCATAGGACTTGGCCATGCAGTGCTCCGTTGAGGAGGTCTTGGTCCATGTAGTGGAGTTTGTCGTAGTGTTTTTGGGCGTAGTCGGCCAGACGGGTTTCGATGTCGTTTTGCCGCCAGTAGTCGAGGTTTATTACTAACATGCCGGCATTGAAGTATCCCTCGTTGGGGTTGTATCCCAGACGGGCGCAGTGGGGTTGGTCGAAATTGAGCAGGCAGTCTCTCACGCAGGCGAGGGGCTTGCCGTCGAGGCTGATGTCCCATAGGGGGCGGAGGTTTTGGGCTACGATGATGTCGCAGTCGAGGTAGATTGTTTTGTGGACGGTTGTTGGCAGTAGCTTGCCGGCAAGCAAGCGGTAGTAGGTGGGGAGGGTGATGGGGTGGTGGATGTCGTTGAGGGGTAACGGGGGGAGGATTCGGTTGTCTACTACTATGATATGGAGCCGCATGCCGTATCGGGAGCAGAGTTTTTGGTATTTGTGTTTCTGTATGGGGGAGAATGTGTTGTCGACAAGGACGTATACATTAATGTCGTCAGAGACGGCTTCCCTGCGGTTGTTCTCGAAGAGCGATGTGAGCATTATGCCGCAAAAGGGGGCGAAGTGGTTGTCGGTGGCACATAGGATGTTCATGGGGGGGCTATTAATTTGCCTTCATTGTCGCGTCTCTTCGAGACGCAGTTTCGTTACGTTTTGACTATTAGTGAATGGTGAATCGTGAATGGTGAATTGACAAATGTGGTGAATGGTGAATGGTAATGTCAATTCACAATTCACACATCACAATTCACACATCACTATCTACGGTGATTTTGAAGCTGCGGTAGCGGGAGGTGGTGGAGGGGTTTTCGGTGACGCGGAGTTTTTCGTTGCCGAAGCTCATGATGCG
>JAEEGF011343774.1_pt1 | contig 29000 bp, 22 predicted proteins | sample 9134171 | NCBI WGS metagenome assembly JAEEGF01 (sample SAMN16246542, study PRJNA631951) | gut metagenome | biome: gut microbiome; feature: rumen; material: AP-attached | host: Bos | place: Iran: Karaj | collected 2018-10 | reverse complement strand
ATGAAAAACAGTCACCCTTCGTTACAAGCGGAATCCGCCTCGGAACACCTGCTGTTACCACTCGTGGCATGAAGGAAGACGATATGGACAGAATCGCTGAGGCTATTTCCATCGTCATCAAGGGCAAGGGTGAAAAGAACGACGAAGCAAGAAAAATTATTGACGAGTTAACGAAAAAATATCCTCTTATTTGATAAATGTAAGCATAAATTTAATAGATATTGTGGTTATGAGACTACCCGGTACATTATACGGGTAGTCTTTTTATTTCGGGGCTTTTTCGGGATTTGTATTTTCATTCATGTAAAAGAAAAATTCGGTATTTTGAATTGTATATAAATTATATATGATTGCGACAATTTATCAGAAAAACAATCTAATACATACAAATAATCAAAATAAAAGAGGAATTTAAGAAAAATGTATTGACAAATTATTGGAGCGAGGGTATACTACAAACATAAAATAAATAAACGAGATACATCTTAAATACTTCAGCGGGTGGCTGAAAGAAAGGGAGGTACGGTCCAAAGGGAACATAAGTTAGAACTGTAAATCAAGTTTTTAATTAGTTTCGGAAAGGAAGGTACAGTCCACCGAGCGAATTAGTTTAACCACAACAATAGTGAGTAATTCCATCACAACAAGTTCGAGTACATGACATAGTGGCGAAGAATTAGTCGTCGAACTAACCGTCACAGCATACGAGTGCAAAGGTTAATGGAAAGAGCAGGGTTGAGAATTTGGAGGTAAGTCCATTGGACAACGAACAATTTGAAAAGGCGTAAGGGCGAATGGTAGAAACGATCATTCGCCCTTACGTTTTTTTTATTGTAAAAAATGTAGGGGCATGTTCGGTTAAACGATATGAAATTATTGCTTTTTGAAAACATATTTTTCGCTGGAATTTTAGGCACCATATATATGGTTTTCCATACTATATTTAGTGGTTTCGTATCTATGTTTGGGTAGAATTTGTGTTTTTCCTATGCTATACTCTAGGTAAGTTTTTTGGGTGGATTCCATAGGGGAGGATGTATGGAAGATAGAGATAGAATTAGCAGCTCTGAGCGTGATGAGAGACGTGAGATCAGAAGGCAGCGCAGAATTAGAAGCCAGATCATCGCATATTCCGTCATGGGAGTTTTTGTTATAGTTTTCGTTGCGGTTATCGCGTTAGGAATTTCCAAGGCTACAGGATTTATACAGGAGATGAATGCTTCCTACGAGGCTTCACTTGAGGCTTCCAAAGTAGAGGCAGAGCCGGCTGCAGTGTCTTCGCCGGATGAGAACATCACTGAGGCAGAGGTATCCAGCACTGAAAATATGCTTGATACCATAGTTGATACATGCCTTTCAGAGATTCCTCTTGAGGACAAGGTTGCAGGTCTTTTCATGATCTCACCTGAGCAGCTTACAGGTGCCGATGCCGTTATCAAGGCAGGCAACGCTACACAGGATGCACTTTCTAAGTATGCTGTTGGCGGTATCTACTACAGCACCAAGAATATCAAGGATGAAGCACAGCTTACAGATATGCTTTCATCAACTGTTAACATGAGTAAGTATCCGCTTTTCATCGCTACATCAGAGGTTGGCGGCAGCGGAAGCAAGGTTGCCAGCGGACTTTCACTTGATATGCCTGCTTCACCTTCACAGCTTGCAGCAGAGGGCAGCCCCGAGAAGGCTCACGAGACAGCAGAGACAGTTTCAAATTACCTTAACAGATATGGATTCAATCTGAATTTTGGAATAAATGCGAACCTTTCAGACAGCGAGCAGTCCTTTGGTACTGACCAGGCAGTGGTTTCAAGCATGGTAGCTCAGACAGTTACGGGACTTGATACCTATGGCGTTTCCTCTTGCCTTCAGTTTTTCCCTGAGATATCAGACAGCGGAACTACAGCAGAGGGCATGGCAGACATCCTTGCTCCTTTCAAGGCAGGAATCGACGCAGGCGCTGATATGATCATGGTTTGTGCAGCGACTTCATCAGGCATTACCGGAGATGATACACCTTCATGCCTCAGCAGCGCAGTAGTTACAGATCTTCTCAGAGGTCAGCTTGGTTACCAGGGTGTTATCATCACAGATACTCTCAGCGATGAGACCATTCTTGAGAGATATTCAGACGGTGATGCAGCAGTTGCAGCAATCCAGGCCGGAGCAGACATGATCTTCATCCCCGGCAACTTCGAGGAATCCTACAACGGAGTTCTGGCAGCTGTTCAGAGCGGCGTTATCAGTGAAGACAGAATCAACGAGTCACTGTCCAGAATCTACAGAGTAAAATATGCCAGCAGAGTAGATGAGATCGCATCGGAGTGATGGCGGAGGTAGAGAATATTAAAGGGCTGCCAATTGATGGCAGCCCTGTTTTTTGTTGCACAAGACCGGCAAGCGAATGGATGCTTGCATACAAATTCATTTGCCGGTCGTAAGAACATGGAGCACGAAGTGCGGAATGTTCGTGTGCGAAATCGAGTAGGAGTCAGCCTACTCGATTTTATGATAAATATATTATTGGAAAAAGTTGATAAAATTCAGGCAGATCAGATTGAGAGAGTATCAAAGGAAACAATACGATAATGTGAAGCGATGAATGGTTATACAAAAAGAACCGGCAAGCTGTGATCATTAAATCTACAGCACCCGGTTCTTGTTTTATTCATCCCAGCAATTAAACTATATAAAGAGTTACCGTTGTGTATAAAAGTCAAAGAATGTATAGTTAATAAAGCTGTTAAAAAAGCTAGTCTAAAAAGGATGTGTGATTCTATATGATTTTGGAAAAACTATATGAACTTAAGTACTGGGATGAAGTTTCACATACAACGCTTAATCCAAATGGTCCGGGAGCAGTGAGAATACACCTTGTACCGCCTAAGTTCTTTTGGCATAAAAATGTTCCCTCCGTATGTATTCTGAATGGGAATTATATCCTGCCTCTGGGAGAGTCTCAGGCAATCCTTCTGACAGAGTTCATACGTCATGTGAATGAATTCGGTGAAGGAGCTATGAGTGATGAACAGTTAAATGAAATCCTGGAAGATACCTATAGCTGTGTCAGGAAAGTATATCCGAGAGTTCCAAAGGATATCATTGCTGCAGATTTAGATGAGCTTGTGGGAATCATAGAAGATGTGGCATTGACAGGTTATACTGATGCTGACATCCCCCTTATGTCAATAGGAGAGTATGCGCCCTATATGCTTGCTCCTCACAGGATGGATCTTATGGTCAGTGCTATGACTAGGGATGGCAGATGGAACTGTAATCAGAAATGCTCGTACTGTTATGCAGCAGGCCAGTCAGCTTCATCTCAGGAGGAGCTATCTACAGATGACTGGAAAGAAATAATAGATGACTGCTATGATGCAGGAATCCCTCAGCTTACCTTCACGGGAGGTGAGCCGACTATGAGACAGGATCTGTTTGAGCTGATTGCTTATGCAAGATGGTTTGTTACAAGACTTAATACCAACGGCATTAATCTTACGCCTGATTATTGCAAAGGGCTTCGAAAGACAGATCTAGACAATGTCCAGATTACTTTTTATTCATATGAAAAAAGTATACACGAATCTCTTACAGGTGTTTCGTGTTTCGAAAAGACAGTAGATGGAATCAAAAATGCTATAAATGCCGGGCTGTCTGTAAGTATCAATACGCCTTTATGTTCTCTTAATTCTGATTATGTGAAGACACTTCAGTTTCTTCATGAACTAGGGGTTATCTATGTTACTTGTTCGGGAATGATTCCGTCAGGCAATGCTATAAGACAGGATCAGCAGGATGATCAGCTTACGAAGGAAGAGCTTACAAGCATATTACAAAAAGCTGCCGATTACTGCAGAGATAACGATATGGAGATACAGTTCACATCTCCCGGTCAGGTCTTGGACGATGATCTTAGAAAGATAGGACTTAATGTTCCGTCCTGCGGAGCGTGTCTTAGCAATATGGCGGTGACTCCAGGTGGTAAGGTTGTATCCTGTCAGAGCGCCCTTTCAAGCCCGGTTCTTGGTGATATGCTTGAAGATCCCTGGGACAAGATCTGGAATAGCAGAAGGTGCAGAGCTATAAGGAATGAGTCTGCCAAGATGATGCAGAAATGTCCATTACAAGAGGTGAATAGTATTGAGTTATAGAAAAAGTAGATATCCAAAGAGAAAGCCTATTAAAATAAGACGCATCAGGAAAAGAAGAAATAGAATAGTAAAAAATGTTTTGAAGATAATAATTCCATTTTTGTTATTATATTGTTTTTTTGTATTTTGTTTTGTGCTGATAAACGGATCAGATGGTAATGGCAATAATACAGGCAATAACATAGATAGTAGCGTAACTATAGAAAATTCTGATCGTCTTAACGGGGACTATATTTTTGATAATGAATACAATATAGGATACAGGGCATATGATAGAGGTTCGGATCATATTGATGTATCGGATTATAAAGGTGATCATCTTGATGAAATCCTTGATTATGTCATTGAGATAAGTCCTGATATGAAAGACGGATCACTCTATATGACTTACAGCATACGCTGGCTTGTGCTGGATTCTGATGACGATGAACTTACATGGGTTAAGGTAGGTATACCAAATAAATACACAGAAGATATAAAAGCATTAAGCGATAATATTGATTCTATAAATTATATAGAGAACTCTGGTGATTATGTGCGTATAGATTTTGATGACTCCTATAGAGAAGGGGATGTAGTAGAATTTTCTTTTTCTATACATGCGCACAGGCTCTATACTGATAGCGGAGCATTTAGGCATTATAGCTATACTCCGGGTTGGTTTGATGATATAGACGTGGACCGCGTAATGGTTATATGGGATATTCATGACAATTCCAAGACCTCCAATATTGTATGTAAAAATACGGATATTAAAGAGGAGGACGGGATGATCTTCTTTACGAGATCGCTTGAAGCAGGACGCCGTTTTGAGATAAGTATAGATCTGCCGGAAAAAGATTTTGAAGTAAGTGATTCCTATAACGAAGAGCTTAAGGATTATTTTGATGATATAGGATTTTTATTAATATTTATAATGTTGATAACAGTGCTTTCACTTTCACTTTCCGGTTTTATTTTTGAAATAAAGGCAATAATATGGTCTATGGATGCATATATAAAAGGAAGATCTGTAAAAAGAATGCCCAGGAAGACGTTTTCTGATTATATGAAACAATATAGAAGAGATCATATAATGGAGTATGAAAAGACTTTATCTAATCGAAGATCCGGGCATTATGGCAGCTACAGAGGCGGAGGAGGCTGTGCTTGCGCCTGCGCATGTGCTTGTGCAGGCGGTGGCCGGGCAGGCTGCAGTACCAAGGATTTTTATGGTACAATGTTAGATACAAAGCAGATTCACAGAATTATTGCAAGATCATGATGAATAAGCATTCCGACTTGCTGATTTAAGATCAAAGGTGAACACGTCATCAACCTTATTCATCATCGGATATGACTTCCGCTAATTTTTATAGAAAGAGGACTAATATGGCATCAAAACTTTTACTTGTCGATGGACACAGTATTCTTAACAGGGCCTTTTATGGTATGCCTGATCTGACCAATTCCGAAGGTCTTCATACCAATGCGGTTATTGGCTTTTTAAATATTTTCTTCAAACTTCTTGATGAGGAGAATCCTGACTACGTAGTCGTTGCCTTTGATACAAGTGCGCCTACATTCAGACACGATATATTCAAAGAGTATAAGGGAACCCGTAAGCCTATGCCGGCAGAGCTCCATGAGCAGGTGCCGCTTCTTAAAGAGGTTCTTGATACTATGGGCGTAAGGCGTTATGAAGAGCCGGGACTTGAAGCAGATGATATCCTTGGAACACTTGCAAAAAGAGCAGAATCTCAAGGTATGATCGTAACGCTTGTATCAGGAGATAGAGACCTTCTGCAGATAGCAAGTGACAATATCCTTATAGCTAACCCTAAGACTAAGGGCGGACAGACAACTGTAGAGAGGTATCACACCCAGGAAGTTATAGATGAATGGGGCGTAACTCCTGAGAAGTTCGTAGAACTTAAGGCTCTTATGGGAGATTCATCTGATAATATCCCCGGTGTACCTAAAGTAGGACCTAAGACTGCCAAGGAACTCATGCAGACTTATGGCTCTATAGCAGGTATCTATGAGCATGTAGAAGAGATCACCAAGAATGCTATAAGAGAATCACTTAAGGCCAATAAAGAAAGCTGCGACCTTTCATATACTCTGGCTCTTATCAAGACGGATGCAGACTTTGAACTTCCGTGGGACAGTGCAAAACGTGTTAACTATTTAAATGAAAATGCATACAAAGAGTATAAGAGGCTTGGCTTTAAGAGACTCTTATCCAAGTTCTCTCAGGAAGTTGTTGATAAGGCTTTTGCAAGTGTTGGAGAATCGGGTAATACGAATGCTGTTGATGCAGCTTTTAATGCAGCTTCCAATGCAGCATCTAATGCAGCTGATCCTAATGGAATCGCTTCAAATGGAGAGGCTATTAAGGGTGCAGCTTTGGACGGAGTATCTTTTGATAAGGCATCTGCAGGGGCTGTTGCTGATACAAGTAATTTAAATACTAAGTCTTCATCTACCGGTAATATAGAAGAAGCTGGTGATAATCAGGATGAGATTATTATAAATCTCCTTAAACAGGTTCCGCAGCAGATAGAAGCTATATCAGTTACTTCATTTGACGAAGCAGAAGATATTATAAGAAAAGCGAAAGAGTATGCTGCAGGTAATAATGACAGATTTATAGGCTACAGCGTCATAGAAGATTCCAAAGATCCTGATGATTTTATAGGTCTTGGCATATCCTACGAGAATGGCAAAGCATATTTCTTAAGGCATACAGAGAAGTTTACTTTAGAATACGCAGGTAAGGTTCTTGAAGATCTGTCCAAGGATTGCAGACTTACAACTTTTGATATTAAGAATACCTACCATCTTTTTACCCCATATGAAATTGACCATAAGAAGGAAAAAGGTGATTTTGATATACTTATAGGCGCTTACCTTCTTAATCCCTTAAAGGATGACTACATGCCTGAAGATATAGCAGGAGAGCATCTTGGAAGGATGATGAGAAGCTATAAGGAGCGCTTTGGTAAGAGCAGCCTTAAAGAACTTATAGAGGTTCCACAGCAGATGACACTGGATCTTGGAATTCCTATGCCTGCTGATGATGATTCTGCCAAGAAGTCTTCCAAGAAGTCCAAGAAAGCATCAGAGCCGCAGCTCCTTCCGGAAGATGCTCTTAAACAGATAGTAGAGTATGCAGCAGAAGTTGCTAATACATCACTACTCGCAGCGCCGATTATTGAGAAGAAGCTTGCGAATGCCAAGATGCTTGATCTTATGAATGATATTGAGATGCCGCTTTCTTTTGTCTTATATTCTATGGAAAAAGAAGGTATCATCTGCAGGCGCGATGCTCTTAAAGAATATGGAGATCAGCTCACAGGAAGAATAGCTGAGCTTGAGCGCAATATTTATAAAGAGGCAGGAGAAGAGTTCAATATCAATTCTCCAAAGCAGCTTGGAGTTATACTTTTTGAAAAGCTTGGATATGAAGGCGGCAAGAAGACCAAGACCGGATATTCTACATCAGCTGACGTACTTGATAAGCTTGCACCGGAGCACCCTTTTGTCAAGGATATCCTTGAATACAGAGCGCTTACCAAGCTTAAGAGTACCTATGCAGACGGCCTTGCAGACTATATCGAATCTGACAACAGGATTCATACAGTATTCAATCAGACGATAACTGCAACAGGAAGAATCTCATCTTCTGAGCCTAACCTTCAGAATATTCCTATGCGTACAGAACTGGGACGAGCTATTCGTAAGGTATTCGTTCCCAAGGATGGGTACGTATTTGCAGATGCCGATTACAGCCAGGTAGAGCTTAGAATCCTTGCAGATATGTGCGCTGATGAGGGACTTCTTGAAGATTACAGATCAGGCAAGGATATACACAGAGCAACAGCTTCCAAGGTATTCCATACTCCTTTTGAAGAGGTTACTGACACTCAGAGACGTAATGCCAAGGCGGTTAACTTCGGTATCGTATACGGCATCAGTGTGTTCGGTCTTGCCAATGATCTTGGTATAAGCCGCGAAGAAGCCAAGGGATATATGGAAGAGTATTTCAAGACATACCCTGGAGTTAAGGCTTATCAGGAAGCTTCTGTTGCATATGCCAAGGATCATGGATATAGTATCACGACCTTTGGAAGGAGAAGACCTATACCTGAACTTAGAGAATCCAACTTCATGCGCAGGCAGTTCGGTGAGCGCGTTGCCATGAATGCGCCTATTCAGGGAACAGCTGCAGATATCATGAAGGTAGCTATGATAAGAGTATTCATGAGACTAAGAAAAGAGAACCTTAAGTCAAGGCTTATACTTCAGATTCATGATGAACTTCTTATAGAGACAGCACCTGATGAAGTTGATGTTGTTAAGAGTCTTCTTACAGAAGAGATGCAGAAGGCAGCAGACCTTAAGGTGCCGCTTATAGCAGAGTGCAGTGTAGGATCTGACTGGTTTGAAGCTAAGTAATAAAAATAAGATTATTCCAATAGATTTTAAATCGGAGCATTAATTTTGAAAATGTTCCTTTTTCAAACACAAATTGGTGCCGCGAGCTCCATCAATTTGAACCATTAGTCACTTACTTTGCTCGCTACATGAGGTTATTTATGAAACTTATAGGTGTAACCGGGGGAGTTGGCGCAGGCAAAAGCGCCCTCCTTACCAGGGTTATGGATATATGTAACTGCAAAGTCATCTTCTCTGACAATGTTGCCAATGATGTTAAGAAAAAAGGAATGCCGGCCTATGATGCCCTTGTGGATCTGCTTGGGGATGGCATCCTGGAAGTGAATGCTGACGGCAGCTACGGCGAGATAGACAAGAAGAAAATGGCAGCAGCTATATTTAAAGATGATACTTTGTTACAAAAGGTAAATGATATCCTTCATCCTGCAACCAATAAATATATCGCTGATATAATCGACCAAGAAAGAGCCTTGGGCGAAATTGATTATCTTTTTATAGAAGCTGCTCTATTAATAGAGAATGGTTACAAGGATATAGTCGATGAGATGTGGTATATCTTTGCAAGTGAAGATGTCAGAAGGCAGCGCCTTAAAAAGGCAAGAGGCTATTCTGACGAGAAGATAGATGGCATCTTAAAAGCCCAGCTTTCTGAAGAAGTGTTCAGGCAAAACTGTGATTTTGTTGTTGATAATAGTAATGACCTTGATCATGCTATCGAACAGATAAGAAAGCATCTGGAAGTATAGATTAAATTCTGAAACTTCGCACTTGCCAAACACACGCCACCCCTCGGGGCAGCACTGATGCGGATAGTTTGTAATACATTTTCGTATCTTGAAGGTGTTATAATTCAGGGCATGATATCTGGATCTTTATATTCTAGGGTCCGAAACTCGCTTACGCTCAGACATGCGGACCCTAAGAAGAATATAAAGATCCATCTATCATACTCCTGAATTTTATAACACCTTCAAAAGATACGAAAATGTATTACAAACTATCCGCATCTGTGCTGCCCCAAGGGGTGGCGTGTGTTTGGCAAGTGCGAAGTTTGAGTTGATTAAGTGATGCTATATGACGTCATTAATGACAACTAATGATAAAAATATAGCAATAGTTTTTTAGTTTAAATAAATCCCTCATTGTAAAATTGTATATGGATACTAAAACTTCCTACTTGGATGGGCCGGCATCCCTAAAGTCTTTACAGGGGGCAGGCAGTATATAAATCAGTGCCACGCTTTTTAATTGTTTTATAGAATTCATGAGCGTGATAGCTGGAGATTTTTATTCTGTCAGGGGTCCACATGTCTGAGCGCAGCGAGTTTGGACCCCGGAATAAAAAGCTACAGATATCATGCCATGAATTCATAAAACAATTAAAGCGTGGCACTGATTTATATACTGCCTGTCCCCTGTAAAGACTTTAGGGATGTCGGTCCGTCCAAGTGGGAAGTTTTAGATGGTTACTTATTGCATAAGCATACAGCTTATGGGAAGGCACAAATTGTAAATGGGGGACTGACATTATGAGTAAAGACGCTAAGATAACGATCCATCCGCAGTTCAAAACAGGTGATATCAGCAGGAGACTTTTTAGTACGTTCCTAGAGCCGATCGGCACTATGGTCAATGGTACTATGTATAATCCCAAGCATCCTACAGCAGATGAAGAGGGCTTTAGAACAGATATCATCGAAGCTCTTAAAAAGACCGGAATGCCTGCTATAAGACTTCCCGGCGGCAACTTCGTATCAGGCTGGGACTGGAAGAATTCTATAGGACCTAAAGAAGAGAGAAGGACAGTTCTGGATCCAGCATGGTATCAGTATTATACCAATCAGGTAGGTCACGATGAGTACCTTAGCTGGGCTGAAAAGGTTGGAACTGAGCCTATGTATACTGTCAACCTTGGCACAGGTGATATCCGCGATGCCATGGCGATAGTAGAGTACACCAATCACAAGGACACAAGCTACTGGGCAGAACTAAGAAGGAAAAACGGACACGACAAGCCTTACGGCGTCAAGACCTGGTATCTTGGCAATGAGATGGATGGTCCTTGGCAGCTTGGATCATGGGAGAAAGATCCAAAAGGATACGGCAATCGCACCAATGAAGTGTCCAAGGTTGTCAAGTGGATCGACCCTTCTATAGAGACGGCTGTATGCGGTTCGTCCGCACCGTTCATGGACCACTTCCCAAGATGGGATGAGGAGGTTTTGGAGCAGTGCTATGAATCTGTCGATTATCTGTCAATTCATCACTATCACATAGCACCTCCCGGAGACCTTAAGGCTCTTCTTGGCGGATCGCTCTATTATGAAGACTTTATCAATACAGAGGTAGCTCTGTGCGACCTTGTTGCAGCCAAGATGAGATCTCCTAAGAAGGTCATGATCTCTTTTGACGAATACGGATCTATGGTTCGCCCTCTGTCGCCTCTTAATCCTGGCTACGGACCTCACAACATGTACAGAAGTCACTATGTATTCAATCCTGAGAGAAAATACATAATGCACGACCCTGACAATATGGAAGACAGGATCTTCCCTGGCAGCGAGATGGTACATGCCCTCTCTATGGCATCTATCCAGCTGGCGCTTCTGCGTCATGCTGACAGAGTCAAGATCGGTTGTATGACAGGAGGCCTTGGTGCTCTGTGCGCTTCAAACCATGATCATGTATGGAAGTCTGCATCCTTCTATCCATTCACAGACCTTATCGAGTATGCTAAGGGAACAGCCCTTAATACGGCTGTTGAGAGTGAGACTTTCGATATCCCCGGATATGCTATCGATGACAACTCCCAGTATCCTACCAAGGAAGGCGTGCCTTACATCGATGCTGCATCAGCCTGGGATGAGGACAAGGAGCGCGTAGCTATATTCGTTATCAATAAAAGCGATAGCGACGAGTACCCTCTGACTATAGACGCATCCGGTTTTGAAGGCTATGATAAAGTGTGTCACAAAGCTATGTATACAGAAGATATAGATGCAAGGAACTCTTTTGAAGATCCTGATATCATAAAGCCTGTAACTGTCAGCGGTGTGACCTTTGAAGATGGCAAGGTCAAGACCTATGTTAAGCCACTTTCCTGGAATGTTATTATTTTGGAAAAATAATGTATTTGTATTTACATACTTTTTATACAAATAGAATATGACTTTATGGCCCGTCAAACATGAGCAAAGTAGCACGTAGTGCGGATTTGCAAATGTTTGATGGCGCTAGACATCCGGGGGATGTCTGCTTTGCGCCGACCGTAGTGGAACGTAGATGTGAGAGTTTCGAAGAAACGTAACAATCTGGTAGTAATATGATTATAAAGTTTGGAAGTAGCTTGGTTATTTAGAAAAAGATATATTCAGAGGTAGCAGCAATGAGTTTTGAAACTGAAAAGTACAAGTATAAATACGAAGTTCACATGCATACGGCCCAGTCCAGTGCATGCGGCAAGACTGATGGAAGGGATTATATAAAGAAGTTCAAGGAACTTGGCTATGACGGTATGATCATCACAGACCATTTCTTCCGTGGTAATACAAGACCTTCAAGACACCTACCCTGGTCAGAATATATAGATGAGTTCTGCAAAGGCTACGAAGCAGCCAAAGAAGAAGGCGACAAGCAGGGCTTCAAGGTATTCTTTGGCTGGGAGGAGAATCAGCACGGAGATGAATACCTCATCTATGGCCCTGACAAGGACTGGCTCAAAGCTCATCCCGAGATAAGAGATGCTGATCACCTTGAGTATATGAAGCTCATCCATGAAGCCGGCGGCCTTATAGTTCAGGCTCACCCCTTCAGAGAAAGAGGTTACCTCTCTGACATATACCTGCACCCATATCAGTGCGATGCCATGGAAGCCTGCAACTATGGCAATCCCGAGTATCAGGACATCCTTGCCTATAACTTCTGCAAGGACAGAGGCATCACCATGACATCCGGCACAGACCTCCATGACGTCAACGTCTTAGAAGGCAGCTGCGCCGGCATGCTCTTTGAAAAACCTATCGAGAGCATCTATGACTATGTAGATGCGATAAAGTCAGGAACAGGCTTCATGCCACTTATCCCTAACGAGCGTAAAATCATGACAGCTGATACGGTCAATACACTACCCATGACTTTGTTCGATGAGGCTAATCATGGAAGCAGCGTAGAGCTGGGCGACCTTTTTCCAAACTATAAGAAGGCATAAAAACTCGCTTTTCTGAAAAAAGATTTAGTAAAAATATAATAAGTATACAACTCAAACTTCCCACTTGGAATGTGTGGCATTCTCGAAAACTTTGCAGGGACTCGTGGCCACGGGCATACAGAATATAAACCTTTGGCACGCTTTTTAATTGTTTTATTAAATTCATGAGCGTGATAGATGGAGATTTCCATTCTGCCCGGGGTCCACATGTTTGAGCGAAGCGAGTTTGGACCCCAGAATGGAAAACTCCAGATATCATGCCATGAATTATAAAACAATTAACAGCGTGCCAAAGGTTTATATTCTGTATGTCCGAGGCTGCGAGTCTCTGCAAAGTTTTCGAGGATGTCGCACATTCCGAGTGGGAAGCTCGAGTACACAACCAATAAGGAGACTATTCATCTATGGAGACAACACTTAAAAGAAAAAGCACTAATCCTATTGTTTCATCTATTTATACAGCAGATCCTGCACCTATGGTGTATGGAGATAAGCTTTATCTATATACAACTCATGACGAAGACGAACTCGTTAACGATTTCTATACAATGAATGACTGGAGATGCTTCTCCACAACCAACATGGTTGACTGGGAAGACCACGGCAAGATCTTCTCACTTGATGATATCGAATGGGCAGATGCAAGAGCCTGGGCTCCGCAGTGCATCGAGAGAAATGGCAAGTTCTACCTCTATTGCCCGGTTAAGAAAAAAGACAGCGGCATGGCAATAGCTGTCGGCGTATCAGATAGCCCTGTTGGCCCTTTCAAGGACCTTGGACATCCTCTTGTAGATGAAGGCGACTGGAATGACATCGATCCTACTGTATTCATCGATGATGATGGCCAGGCATATCTGTATTTTGGTAATCCTGAACTTCGCTACGTCCTTCTTAATGAAGACATGGTATCATACGATGAATCCGTGGGAGTTGTGAAGGTTCCTATGACCCAGGAGTCTTTTTCCAAAGGAAGCCACATGACAGGAACATCCTACGGCGAGGGACCTTGGTTTTATAAAAAAGATGGCCTCTACTACATGGTCTATGCTGCATTTGCAGAAGGCAAGAATAGAAACGAGCACCTTGCCTACTCTACATCAACATCCCCTACAGGACCATGGGTATATGGCGGTGTCCTCATGGCAGAAGAGGAAGGAGGCATCTTCACTAACCATCCCGGCATCTGCGATTTTAAAGGACATTCATATCTCTTTTACCACACAGGAGATCTTCCGGGAGGAAGCCTCTTCCATAGAAGCGTGTGCGTAGCCGAGTTTAGTTATAACGAAGACGGTTCTATCAGTACTATTCCTATGTGCGACGGCGTCGAGGAAGTGTGATAGGTAGTGTGCTGACTAATTCATGTCTGATCAGATTATTCATCTATGAATATGTCTACAACGTCATAAAAGCTCGACTATGATATATATATTTCTTATTATGATTATATATAAAAAGTATAGGACTTGTTAGCTGTGAGCCGATATAATGGATCTGTTGGCCGATGTGATAGGTAGTAGTTAATGAAAGGATTTTGAGATGAATTTGGAAAATAGTCAGAATGAAGCCGTAAACAATATAGCTTTTCTTGAAAACTTCGAATTTAGGACCATTCACAAAGACGAGATAGATCAGGCTATAACTATAGAGCATACCTGCTTCCCGCCACACGAAGCGTGTTCGCCTGAGAATATGACTTCGAGGATAGAGGCAGCTTCTGACTTTTTTCTTGTAGCAGTAGACAAGACTACCGGCAAGATTGCGGGATTCTTAAACGGAATCTCTACTAATGAGACTGAGTTTAAGGATGAATTCTTCACAGATGCATCAAACCATGATCCGGGTGGAGATAATGTCATGATCTGCGGCCTTGACGTCCTTCCTGATTATCAGATGAAGGGCCTCGGACGAGAACTTGTAAGGCAGTATGGAATCCGCGAGAAAGCAAGAGGCCGTAAGAGCCTCGTCCTTACCTGCCTTGACAGCAAAGTTGGCATGTACCTAAAGTTCGGCTTCGTAGACAAGGGAATATCAGGATCTGTCTGGGCCGGCGAAGAGTGGCATGAGATGAGTCTTGCATTATAAACTATCAGCATCGGCACTGTCTCAAAGGGTGGCGTATGTTTGGCAAGTGCGAAGTTTCAGTGATTTAGAAATAAACGAATTGTCAGAGGACAATCTACGGGGTATAATAAAGTTCTGTAAGCCTTGATCGTGTAGGCATTCTCTATATGATCAGGGCTTTATTTAAAGTTATGTTTGGGAGGAATCATATGAAAAAGAAGGCAGTAGTAGCACTTTGCAGCCTTATGGCTGTTCTGAGTCTTGCCGCTTGTGGCAAGGGCAAGGAGACATCTTCTGAGAAAGAATGGGCAGGAGTGTATATTGGTAAGGACGGAAGTGTTCTTATTCTATGCGAAGATGGAGGCGGCTATATCAACGGCGGCACCCCTGATAATGATAAGATCAAATGGAAGATTGATGATGACGAGATCGTGATCAAATGCGACAGATTTGAAAAACTTATCATCGACATTGATGACGCAGAGCCTGATGATACAATCTGTGTATCCGGCAAAGAAGGCAAGTCATGGAGAGACGAGGACTTCGATAGAACAGAGATATATGAAGAAGACTGATTTAGGGGGAATTATTAAATGAAAAAGAAAGCAGCAGCTTTGATCTGCACTATCATGACAGTTACAAGTCTTGTAGCATGTAGCAAGACATCACCTGAGAAAGCCTGGAGCGGAGCATATGTTAATGATGGCGGAATGATCCTTGTTTTAAGTGAGGACGGCTCAGGTTATCTCAATGACGGCTATGGCAGTAATATGGAGATAGAATGGGAGATCGAAGATGATGAGATCAGCTTCGAAGCAGATAACGGAATAGAATTCACGATCGATATAGAAGACAAAGAGCCTGGAGATAGGATCACTGTAAAAGGAAGTGATAAAAGTTCAGCTAAGTTCAAACGTGTAGAGATATACGAAGAGAAATAAAAAAATAAAGACGCCAAAAACCTGATTTTTTAAGGCTTTGGCGTCTTTTTTAGTTATACTGTCGTCATATAGGAGAGCTGACTAAATAAAAAAAGACCCGACGTATTTCTCTTTGATAAGAGACGCGCCAGGTACTGCTGCTGTTACAATATAAGTGGACTAGACGGGAGTCGAACCCGTGTCCAAAAGCTCGTCCGCTGTCCTTCTACTATCATAGTAAACTGTTTCGGGTTGCCCCATTTTCCTCATCAGACCATCAGTTTACGAACAACCTGAATCGGTAGCTTCATGTTACGCCCACAATCTCAAAGCTTTGAATGTGTCGTTTCCTGCCAGAATGGCGCCAGATTCCAGATGAGCAGGTGCATCTGGGCTGACGGCTGCAGCACTTAGGCTGCTGCTAATTCGTAATCGTTGTTAGCGTTTACTTTTAAGTTTGAGGTTTAACGCACCATCCCGCGGATAGCTTCTCCAGTTTCAAAACCCCTGTCGAAACCTTTACTAGCCCATATTCAATTTGTAAAACACAGATGTGCTCTAGTATTATATCGGATTGCAAGGAGAATTTCAATATTGTTCCACAAAATAGTTGCCAAAAATCGCCGAAGGTGGTAAAAACTATATCTGGTCATTATATGCTTATATAGAGCAAATGTTCAAAAAATATGATATTATAGTTTCGAAAATATATCAAAATCATCATATAAGGATAGGGAGGATCTTCCATGAACAGATTATTATCAGTAAAGACCATCGTTGCAACAGCGATCGGCGCAGCATTATTCTTCGTATTGGGCAGATTTGTAGCAATTCCAAGTCCTGTTCCGAATACTAATATTTCAGTTCAGTACGGCGTTCTTGCTTTCGTTGCAGGAGTGTTCGGACCTATAGCAGGTGTTCTTGCAGGACTTATAGGTCACTTTTTCATCGACTTTAGCTACGGCTGGGGAGTTTGGTGGAGCTGGGTTATAGCTTCAGGTTTCTTTGGACTTACTATGGGTATTATCTCATTTTTCCTCAAACTCGATGAAGGTGAGTTCAAGATTAAGGGTATCGTACTCTTTAATGTAAGTCAGGCTGTATCACATATCATAGCATGGGTAGTTATAGCTCCTACTCTTGATATACTCATATATGCTGAGCCTGCCAACAAGGTATTCCTTCAGGGCGTAACAGGTGCGATCATCAATATCATTACAACTGCTATCGTAGGAACACTTCTTTGCATTGCATATTCAACTGCAATTCCTAAGAAGGGTAGTCTTAAGGAAGAAGATTAATCTTTTATATGTCAGAAACAATTATAGAGTTTAAAAATTTTGGATTTCAGTACAAAGCTCAGGCTAAGCCTACTCTTTATGATATAGACTTTGCCGTATCCAAGGGTGAGAAAGTACTGATAGCAGGTCCGTCAGGATGTGGCAAGAGTACGCTTGTACACTGCATCAACGGACTTATACCATTTTCATACAAAGGGGATATGACAGGAAGCGCTACCATAAATGGTAAGGAGATCAGAAAGCTCAGCCTTTTCAAGATAGCGCGCACTGTAGGAACTGTCCTTCAGGACAGCGATTCCCAGTTTGTAGGTATGACAGTGGCAGAGGATATAGCATTTGCGCTTGAAAATGACTGTATCCCGCAAAAAGAGATGAAGGATCGTGTGCAGAAAGTCGCTGATATGGTCAATATCGGCGACTTTATGTCGCATGCACCGTCGGAAGTATCCGGAGGACAGAAGCAGCGTGTATCCCTTGCAGGAGTCATGGTAGATGATGTTGATGTCCTTCTTTTCGATGAGCCTCTTGCCAATCTGGATCCGGCTACAGGCAAGCAGGCCATAGAACTTATAGATGAGATTCAGAAAAAGACAGGTGCGGCTGTGATAATAGTAGAGCATAGAGTAGAAGATGTGCTCCACCGCTATGTTGACCGCGTAGTACTCATGAACGAAGGCCGCATAGTAACAGATACAACGCCTGATAAGCTCCTGGCAGGTCACTTTTTAAGAGACTGCGGTGTCAGAGAACCTTTGTATGTGACTGCTCTGGAATACGCCGGAGTATCTGCATCTGAAGACAAGCACCCCTGGAATCTTGAATCTATGGTGATAGATGCTAAGGATACAGAGCTTGTAAGAAGGTGGTACAAGGACACGCCTCTTGCTGTGGATAACAGGGATAGAGATGTCCTTATGTCAGTCAAGGATATTACTTTTTCTTATGAGAAGAATAAAAAGACTGTGCTTGATAATATCAGTCTTGATATATATAAGGGTGAGATGCTTGCAATAGTCGGAACCAATGGCGCCGGCAAGACCACTTTTTCCAAGGTTGTATGCGGATTTGAAAAGCCTGCATCAGGCAGTATCACTTTTGATGGGCAGGACTTCCTTCCAAAGAGTATCAAGGAAAGAGCTGATCATGTCGGATATGTACTTCAGAATCCTAACCAGATGATCTCACAGGTCATGATCTATGATGAAGTTGCTTTCGGTCTTAGAAACCGCAAGGTTCCGGAGGATGAGATACAAAAGAAGGTCGAAGAGGCGCTTAAAGTCTGCGGTCTTTGGAAGATGCGTAACTGGCCTGTTTCGGCTCTTAGCTTCGGACAGAAGAAGCGTGTTACCATAGCAGCTATCCTGTCTATGGGACCTGAGATGATAATCCTTGATGAGCCCACAGCAGGTCAGGATTATAGGCATTATACAGATATCATGGAGTTTTTAAAAAAGCTTAGAGACTCCGGTATCACTATCGTGATGATAACTCATGATATGCATCTGATGCTTGAGTATGCAGACAGGGCGGTTGTCTTTTCACACGGAAGGATAATTGCTGATGACAGACCGGCAAAGATCCTTACGGATAGAGAGATAGTAGACAAGGCGAGCCTTAAGGAGACATCTCTTTACAATCTTGCTTTAAAATGCGGGATAGAAGATGGTACGTCTTTTGTCCAGAGATTTATCGATTATGAGAGGAATGAAGTGAGATCTCATGACTAATTTATTTAATTATATTGACAGACCATCAAGGATACACAATCTCACGGGCGCGACCAAGCTTATATGCCTGCTTTTGTGGAGCTTTGCGGCAATGGGAACATATGATACGAGATTTCTGGCCCTTCTTTCTATAGGTGGGGTAGTGCTCTTTTATATAGGTCATATCCATCTTAAGGATGTGTCATTTATGCTGGGATTCACTATGGTATTTCTGGTACTTAATACGATACTTGTGTACCTCTTTTCCCCGCATCATGGCACGGAGATCTACGGTACGACTACATATCTGTTTGGGATGAGCGGACATTTCGGACTTACGGCAGAGCAGCTGTTCTATCATCTTAACTACTGGCTTAAGTATACGGCTACGATACCGATCATACTTCTGTTTATATGCACCACTAACCCTAGCGAATTCGCTGCTTCTCTTAACAGGATAGGGGTTAGCTATTCTATATCGTATTCGGTGTCGCTGGCGCTTCGCTATATTCCTGATATTCAGCGCCAGTACGATGAGATCAGCAAGGCAAGCCAGGCAAGAGGCGTTGAGATGAGCAAGAAGGCTTCTATAATTAAGAGATTGAAGTCGGCATCTGCAATCCTCATACCGCTGGTCCTTACCAGTATCGACAGGATCGAGGGTATCACCAATGCCATGGAACTTCGCGGCTTTGGCAAAAATAAAAAGCGCACCTGGTATATGGGCAAAAAATTCAAAGTAGCCGATTATGTAAGTATGATAGTGTGCGCAGGTCTTCTGGTGATCTCTATCATGCTCAACATTCATAACGGCGGACGCTTTTATAATCCGTTTAAATGATTATATATTTTGAATCACAGATTCAAAAATACAGTAGTAGAGCAGGCTGAGATCGACTTTGGTGAAGGCTCTATTATTTACAGAATCGTTGAATTACGAAACATGCAGTAATATGTGTTTCTGATTTATACGTTCAAGAAATCATGAATGATTAGAAGAAGGAAGGTTCTATGGATAACAGTTATATTTATGAAATTAAAGAAGCAATTACACATGGTGGTGTGTTTCATTCGGATGATGTATTTTCTACAGCTTTTCTGCAGATTCTAAATCCCGAGCTTAAGGTTAAGAGACTTATGCAGGTTCCGGAAGATTTCGACGGACTTGTTTATGATATAGGACTTGGAAGGTTCGATCATCATCAAAATGACAGGAAGGTAAGGGAGAATGGAATCCCTTATGCGGCATTTGGTCTTCTGTTCGAGGAGTTCGGAACTCTGGTAATGTCCGAGGAAGATGCCAAGGAGTTCGATGAGACTTTCATCCAGCCGATCGATAAGTCTGACAACACAGGTTCATTTTGGATGATATGCGATATCATAAGCGACTTCAATCCTGACTGGATTGAGAATCAGGACAGGGACGAGGCTTTCTGGAGAGCAGTTGCTGTTGCCAAGGAGATCCTTGTTAACAAGTTCAGGCAGATCAATGCTAATCGTAAGGCTTATTATATGGTCAAGGAAGAAGTGGACGCCTGCACAGGGCCTGTTCTTGAGCTTTCCAAGACTATACCGTGGCAGGATGCTGTCAAGGGAACAGATATTCTGTATGTGATCTATGAATCTGAACGTGGTGGTTACAATGTTCAGACTGTTAGGGTTGATGGAGAAGAGAGAGAGAAGAAGCCATTCCCTGAGAGCTGGAGAGGTAAGCCGGCTGACTTCCTTCAGGAAGTTACGGGTGTTAGCGGCATAACATTCTGTCACAACTCCGGATTTTTGTGCGCCTGCAAGACCATAGATGACGCCAGAGCCATAGCCAAGCTTGCAGTCGAAGCGTGAGTCGCTAGAGCATAGCGGCCCACTTGGGCGACGTTGCCTCGCTAAATGATTTGCGGGGACGGGCAGTATATAGATCATTGTCATGCTGTTAATCGTTTTAAACTTCATGGCACGATAGCTGGATCTTTTCATTCCGGGGTTCAAACTCGCTTCGCGGGGGCAGGTGAACCCCTGGCAGAATGAAAATCTCCATCTATCATGCTCATGAAGTTGATAAAACGATTAAAAAGCATGACAATGATCTATACACTGCCCGTCCCCGCAAATCATTTAGCGAGGCAACGCCGCCCAAGTGGGCCTTTTTTCGTTTATAGGATGGAGAAGGCGTGGCGAAAAGGTGTGGTAAAGAAGCGTTGTTAAAATAGCGTTGTTAAAAAAGCGCTGTAGAAAAGTGTTGAAGAAATGTAGTAAACAAGCGGGGAAAATGTAGTTTTTATGCCGCTCTAAATAAAAAGGTAAAATATTTGATAAATAAGTAAAATTCTGATTGTTTTTTATTTTATCAGCTAGTAAGATTAATTGAGGTATCAAATCTATACTCAAGTTTCTTGCTTTGTAGTTTTGGTAGCTTCGGATGTTTTTGGGAGTATATAGCCCCCGATGGACAGAATATAATCTTTGCCATGCTTTTAATCGTTTTATTATCTTCATGAGCATGATAGATGGAGATTTTCATTCTGCTAGGGGTTCACATGTTTGAGCGAAGCGAGTTTGAACCCTGGAATGAAAAGATCCAGCTATCGTGCCATGAAGTATAAAACGATTAACAGCATGGCAAAGATTATATTCTGTCCATCGGGGGCTGTATGCTTCCAAAAACATCCGAAGCTACCCATGCGACTGTTCAATGCGTGGAGTTTGAGTTCTATATAAGAGGGAGAAGATATGAATCACATCATTGTTAATGGCAAGGTAAGCAAGGGAACAATCAACAAGAATATATACGGGCAGTTCACAGAGCACCTTGGACGCTGCGTATATGAAGGTATATATGTTAAGGATGAAGATAATATACCTAATGTCAATGGTATTAGAAGCGATGTACTTGGAGCGCTTAAGAATATCGAGGTGCCGCTGGTGCGTTGGCCCGGGGGATGTTTTGCTGATACTTATCACTGGAAGGACGGAATCGGTCCCAAGAAGGATAGGAAGACTATCGTTAATACTAACTGGGGCGGTGTAACAGAGGACAACTCTTTTGGAACACATGAATTCATGGAGTTTGCAAGTCAGCTTGGCTGCGATGTATATCTGTCAGGCAATGTAGGAAGCGGCACTGTTCAGGAGCTTTCTGACTGGATAGAATACTGCAACATGGGCGGAATATCTCCTATGGCCAATCTAAGGCGTGAGAACGGACGTGAAGAGCCCTGGAATATCAAATACTGGGGTATAGGCAATGAAGCCTGGGGATGCGGCGGCAATATGTCAGCTGAGTACTACTCTGATGAAGCCAGGAAGTTTGCTACCTATATGAGGAATTATGACAATGAGCATCCTATATATAAGATTGCTTCCGGTAGTAACGGACCAGACTTCAACTGGACCAAGACTGTATGTGAACGTGCAGGTCATATGATCGATGCGATCACATTCCATTATTATACAGTGACCTATGACTGGAACAATAAGGGCAAGGCTACAGGATTCACCAAGGATGAGTATTATCGTCTTCTTCACAATACTCTTAATATAGAAAATATGATAAATAATCATAGTAATATCATCAAACAGTATGAGACCAAGGATCATAAGATAGGTCTTATCATTGATGAATGGGGAACCTGGTTTGATGTAGAAGACGGAACCAATCCGGGATTTTTATATCAGCAGAACTCTATCAGGGATGCTGTGCTTGCAGGTATCAATCTTAATATATTCAATAATCACTGCGATACTGTTGTGATGACCAATATCGCACAGATGATCAATGTACTTCAGGCTATGATCCTTACAGATGGTGACAAGATGGTTCTGACACCAACATATCATGTATATGATCTGTATAAAAAACATATGAATGCTAATCATCTCGAAAGTTATGTGGATGCAGATATATTAAATGATCAGGAAGAGCTTAAGGTTCCACGTCTCAATGTTTCTGCAAGCTGCAAAGATGGTAAGGCACTTGTTACAGTTGTCAATCTGTCAGAAAGTGAGATGGCAGATGTTGATGTTATCCTGTCAGGTCTTAAAGCAAGCTCTGTATCCGGAAGATGTGTAACAGGCGATATGGGAGATTATAATTCTTTTGAAAAGCCTGATGTTGTAGGCATAAGATCTATTGATGCAGCTGTAGCAGAAGATGGATGCAGCTTTAAAGCATCTCTTCCAAAGAACAGTGTATGTGCGTTTGAGGTAGTTCTTAAATGAATAAATGTAAGAGATGCTTCCTGTACGAGATTGCCGGCAAGGAGGATGTCTATGCTCACGTGTTAAGAACACGTGAGCTTCTTGCTGCTAAGGACAAGGCATCTGATGCTGTATATGATAAAAGACTTGCTATCTGCCGTGAGTGCGATAGCCTTCTTGAGGCTACATGTCTTAAATGCGGCTGCTATGTAGAGATAAGAGCTCTAAAAAAAGATGCGACCTGCCCTTTGAAGAGGTGGTGAAGTGTAAAGATTTTGGAGATGCCGGATCGTCCAAAGTGGGAAGTTTAGCGATTTAATAATTTTTAGCCTGTGTAAAGCTTTTTGAGATGTCGGATGCTGAAATGGTAGCTTTGGCTATTAAGACTTTCTTTGTTTTAGCTGTTCTGCGTCTATTTAGTACTTGAAGCGCCTATAGGATTAGCTTAAAATATAGTTGTATAGTCGTTGTTTTATTGTTTTGTGATCTGTGATCCGATACCTGCGGAGATTGCCTATGTCTGACGAACTCAAAATGTCTGTTTCAGGTGCGCTTAAGAATAAAAGCGGTATGAAGGTTGTCTATGTAACCTTTGAGGATGAAGGCCGAAGAGCTGAGGGAGAGCTTCCCGAGTGCAGGATCATCAGAAACAGCGGTTTTACCAAACAGGAGATTGAAGCTTTGCAGCAGTATATGGCTAGTCAGAAAGACACCATTATGAAGATGGCGCAATCCGTCAATCCGATGAAAGCTTTTCTGTCCGGGGGAGATAAAAGTTTATAATACCTTTTCTATAGTGATTTTGGATTTTGTCTGATCCGGATGTAATTCACCATTTAATTGTAAATTAATAACAAAGGGGAGGTACTTATGGCAAAGAATAATATGCTGGCAATGGTACTTGCTGGAGGTAGAGGTAGTCGTCTTAAAGACCTTACCAACAAAGTTGCAAAACCGGCAGTTGCTTTTGGTGGAAAATACAAGATCATTGATTTTCCGCTTAGTAACTGTGCTAACAGTGGAATAGACATCGTTGGAGTTCTGACTCAGTATGAATCAATTCTTCTTAACAGTTATGCAGGCGCCGGAAGAATCTGGGGTCTGGATAGCAAGGACAGTGGTGTCTTTATCCTGCCGCCTCGTGAGAAGGCTGATAGTGGCCTTAATGTTTACAGAGGGACTGCAGATGCTATCTCTCAGAATATCGATTTCATAGATTCTTATGAACCTGAATATCTTCTTATCCTTTCAGGTGATCACATTTACAAGATGAATTATGACAAGATGCTGGACGATCATATCGCTAACAAGGCAGATGCTACGATCGCAGTTATCGAGGTTCCCAAGAAGGAAGCCAGCAGATTCGGTATCATGAATACTGCCAATGACGGCCGTATCATAGAATTCGAAGAAAAGCCTGCTCATCCTAAGAGCAATCTTGCTTCTATGGGTATATATATCTTTTCCTGGAAGCAGCTTCGTAAGATGCTTGTTGCTGATATGAACAGCAAGACTTCCAATCATGACTTTGGTAAGGATATAATCCCTACTATGCTTAATGATGGTAAGGCTCTGTATGCTTATAAATTCAAGGGCTACTGGAAGGATGTAGGAACTATTGATTCCTTATGGGAAGCTAATATGGACCTTCTTGAAGAGGGTAGTGAGCTTAATCTTGGTGATAATTCCTGGAAGATCTATACAGAGGATGCAACTGAACTTCCTCAGTTTATAGGCGAGGACGCAGAGGTTAAGTGTGCTTATATCACTCAGGGTGTTCAGGTTCATGGTAAGGTTGAGCATTCAGTTCTTTTTACAAGTAGTATTGTAGGTGAGGGTGCCAAGGTCAAGGATAGCGTCCTTATGACAGGTGCAGTAGTCGGAGAGGGAGCTAAGGTCACAAGAGCTCTTGTAGCTGATGGTGTAACGATAGGAGACGGCGCTGTCGTAGGTAGCGCTAAGAGTGATAATATCTTGCTTGTAGCTCACGATATCGAGGAAGGAGGCAAATATTATGGCTAATGCATTCGGAATAATCGCACCTGCCGGAACATATATGAGAGTAGAGGGATTGCAGGATTTTAGGCCTATAAGCGCATTCTCTTTTCTCGGAAGATATCGTATAGTAGACTTCCCGGTATCCAATCTGTCCAACAGTGGGATAGAGCGTGTACAGCTTTATGTTAATAATGAAAATCCCAGATCACTTGCAGAGCATGTTGGAACGGGACGTATCTACAATATCAACTCAAAGAGGGGACTTCTGCAGATGATGTTCAGCCATGAAAGTGCGCTGAGCGATATCTACAATACAGATGTTAAGGCTTATCTTGAGAATCTTCCTTCAATAGAGCGCTGTCATCAAAAGTATGTCATCATAACTCCCAGCTATATGGTCTTCAAGCAGGACTATGATAAACTTCTTGATGAGCATATAAATTCCAAGGCTGATATAACTCTTTTATATCACAAGGTCAATAATGCAGATACTTCGTATCGTAACTGCTATACACTTGAACTCAACAGGCAGAAGGGCTTTAAGTCCATGCGTATCAATACAGGTACAGTTGCTGATCGCAATATCTTCATGGATACCTATGTAATGCACAAGGATCTGTTCATAGAGCTTCTTAAGAAGGCCAGAAAGCTGTCTGCTATATCAAGGCTTACCAATATCATCCATGCTGAGAGTGAGAATCTTGATATAAGAGGCGTACAGCACAAGGGATATTTTGCAGCGATCACGGATTTCAGAGCATACTATGAAGCTAATATGGAACTTCTGAATCTGGACGATGCTGAGAGTCTTTTCTCTAATGACTGGCCTATATACACTCATACTACGGACTCGTGCCCTGTTCAGTACACTTCATCTGCTTCTGTCAAAAAGACGATGGTTGCTAACGGCTGCGTCATCGAGGGCAATGTAGAGAACTCCGTAATCGGAAGAGGCGTTGAGATAAAGAAGGGTGCTATCGTCAGGAACTGCATCATTATGGGCCATGTAATCATCGAGGAAGGTGTTCGTATCGAGAACATGGTAGTCGACAAGTGGGCGAGGATCACTGCTAAGCAGAACATAGTCTGCCCCGAAGATGAACCCGGCTACATCCGAAGGATGGATATAATCTGATCATTGCGGCTGTCTTATAGCAGGGGGCGCGTCGCCGTTTCGGGAACTGGAGGTTTTGGTTTCCCGAGGGTGATGTTGCTCCCTTCAAAGTTACAGGTGCCGGCAGTTTGCAAATATTTCGCGCATCTTGATAGTTTTATAGAATTCAGGGCATGATATCTGGAGATTTATATTCCAGGGTCCGAAACTCGCTGGCGCTCATACATGCGGACCCTATGCGGAATATAAATCTCCATCTATCACGCTCCTGAATTCAATAAAACTCTCAGAGATGCGCGAAATATTTGCAAACTGCCGGCACCTGTAACTTTGAAGGGGGGTAACAGCTGGCCAGGCGGGAAGTGGAATTTGTGACCTTCCTATTTCGTAATACCAGCCGCCTCCTTGCAGATGTGCGTATGCGGGCAGTTTATAATGTATTCTCGCATATTTTGAAGGTGTTATAAAATTCAGGAGCGTGATAGATGGAGATTTGTATTCCGCACAGGGTCCGCATGTCTGAGCGAAGCGAGTTTCGGATCCTGGAATATAAATCTCCAGATATCATGCCCTGAATTTATAACACCTTCAATATGCGAGAATGCATTATAAACTGCCCGCATACACACATCTGCAAGGAGGTGGCGACATTAATACCAAAATGAATCGATAAACTTTTTATGCACAGGAGCCGATATAAAGACTGAAATATATAGGTGCATTCATGGATGACCGCACTGATATCCAAATGGCTATTCGCAACACGTTCAGGGAAGAACCCGCCGCAGGAAGCGGCGTATGTGATACCAGGAAAAGAGGTTTTTATGCTTAGATCTTTATACTCGGCGGTCTCAGGACTTAATATCCACCAGACACAGATGGACGTTATCGGCAATAATATTGCCAATGTCAATACCAACGGCTACAAGTCGAAGGCTACCAATTTTTCTGATATTCTCTATCAGAGTAAGCAAAGAGCATCCGGTCCTTCCGAAGCGACCGGCTCTATCAATCCTATTCAGATAGGTCTTGGCGGTAGAGTAGCCGCTGTAGACACCAATATTACCAAGCAGGGTTCTGCTCTTACAACTTCAGCCCCTTTTAACATGATGATCAATGGAGATGCATTCTTTGTAGTAACTGATGGTACCAATCAGTACTATACAAGAGATGGCGATTTCTTCGTTGATGGTGAGATCAATGAGATAGGCAATCCGGAGGATGATGAAGGTTATCTTGTAACATCATCTTTGGGCTATTATGTCCTTGGCTGGGAATCTGCTGACGGAGCTACAGTCAACACAGATGGCGCTCTTGACAGGATCATGCTCATGGGTCCTGATATCGAGGATTCACCCGGCGAGCCCACCACATATATAACTGTTACAGGCAATGTTGATAAGATGGATCCTTCAATCTATACCAAGGAAGGTCACGGCGTATCAGCAGGAGCGCTAGTCCCCGGCGAAGAGGGCTTTGAGTCCTATAATATTAACTTCTCTATCACTGATGCAGGTGATGACGATGATACAACATACCTTATGACTCTTACCGGAGTTACAGATTCTACAGGCAAAAGTGTTGACTTCGAAGAGCAGGAGATCGAGCTTACCTACAGCCCTGCAGACGGCAAGCTGACAAGTGCAGAAACTGCCAACATTAATGTTGGCGGCGTAGGTATTACGGTAGATATAAGCAGAACTACCAATTACAATACAAGCGGAACCACAACATTTAGGACATCAAGAGGTGATGCGGAAGGCAATGGCGAAGGTCAGGAAGATGGCAAGATGTCCGGAATCGCTATTCAAAGAGACGGCAGGATATATGCCAAGTATACCAATGGTGACACAAGACTTCTTGCACAGATGGCTACAGCTACCTTCATGAACGCAACAGGTCTTGTCAATGAAGGAGACAATCTCTACTCAGCATCCAATGCTTCCGGAGATCCTGATATAGCTCCCGTTACAGAAAGCGGCGGCTCCATATCCACAGGCGTTCTTGAAGCAAGTAACGTAGACCTGTCAGACGAGTTCACAAGGATGATAACAGCCCAGCGTGCCTTCCAGGCCAACAGCCGTGTCATCACAACATCCGACACCATGCTAAGTGAGCTTAGAAACCTTAAGTCTACATAAGACTATAACTGATATCTGTAAAGCACATCAGACAGATTTTTATCTTGCTGGTGTGCTTTTTTATTGGGTATAATGGTTCCTGGGGACGGAGGAGAAATCATTTTGATAATAATATATTGGGAGGACGGCACATGGCTGGACAGATCACGCACATGGAGATTGCGTACAAACTTATAGACAGATTGGGGATTGATGAGGGGAAGGAAGAATTCATTCTTGGCTCGGTAGCTCCAGATTCGGTCCATTTTGACGATGACTATCTTAGTAAGAAGGTACATTCGCACCTTTTTGAAAACTGCGGGCCTTGGGGAGATACGCAGAACTACGACAACTGGATCTTAAATATCAAGGCTTTTTGGTATAAATATGTAGTAACTGAAGAAGACCAAAATCAAAAGGCTTTCTACATCGGGATAGTCGTACACTGCCTCACGGATTATTGGAACGACCTGTCAATATGGCGCGCTCTGCAAAAAAAGATGATGCCGCCTCTAAGCTTAGAGGAATTCAAGGAAGGATATTCCCCTGAATATATGAGGATAGACAGATGGCTGTATCAGAACATTGATGATGCAGATGAGATCATGGAGCTTCTTGAAAACTCACATGAAACAGATTGCGAAGACTATGTGAAAGCTACTTGCATAGCCAAGATGAAAAGACATCTCATAGATGTGCAGTACAATCTCCCAGATCCTATTGATGTATCCGGTCATAAATTCTACACAGCAGATTTGATGCGACAGTTTGTAAGCGAAGTCCCG
>JAEEGF010515390.1_pt1 | contig 29014 bp, 37 predicted proteins | sample 9134171 | NCBI WGS metagenome assembly JAEEGF01 (sample SAMN16246542, study PRJNA631951) | gut metagenome | biome: gut microbiome; feature: rumen; material: AP-attached | host: Bos | place: Iran: Karaj | collected 2018-10 | reverse complement strand
TTTAACAGACGGATCTAAAAGATATGACTTGTCTAAAGGAAGCTCTTTTTTCTCGCTAAATATGTTTTTTGCCATAACTATTCTCCTTCTTCGATTTCAAGAATTTCATCTACAAGATCTTTATAGAACATTGCCTGCTTCTTTGCCGAAGCATATTTAAAAATGCTTTCACTTGCATAATCAGACTCCGGAAATCTACTCGATTGTGGAATAAACGTATTAAAGAAGTGTATCGTATTTCCATACTGTTCGCGAAGACTTGACATAAAGTACTTATCATTGTTGGTCTCTGCTCTTACTGTGGTGAATAGTACTCCTATGATATCCGGTTTATCGCCGGTACCGTTTAAAAGCCTAACTTCTTTAATTCGTTCCAAAAGGTTGTTTAAGGCCTCTATTGAAGATATGTGTGCCTGCATCGGAACGATTAAGGAATCTGCCGCAAAAAGCGCATTTATCGGCAAGATATCTGAACCTGCAGGACAATCAATAAGAATATAATCATAATCGTTTCTTATTGTATTAATAAAGTTTCTCAACATTATTTCTTTCATTTTTGCTACATTTAGTAGTTCTTTAATTTCATAGAGTTTTGAAGTTGAAGGAATAACATCGATGCCCTCTTCCTGATGATATATTCCCTTTTTACAAGTTCCGTCATCTTTATGCATATAATGCATATAAATATCACAGATACTTCCTATTTCATCATTTACTACTATTCCCAAATTTGATGTAAGGTTAGTAGACGGATCCGTGTCTATTGCTAAGACTCTTTTGCCGGCTTTTGCCAGGCCGACTGCAATGTTTTTTGCCGATGTAGTCTTCGCGACACCGCCTTTTTCGTTAGCGACTGCTATTACTTTTCCCATGTTTATTCACTCCTTGCATTTTCGTTTTTTTTGTGCTATTATTTATATGTCAATAGGCGTTTTACAGATTTCTAGCGGTTTTGTAAATTTCTAGCGGCGTTTTACAGATTTCTGTTTTGCCTATGTTAGTACCAAAGCTTTTGGTCGGGCAAGTGGTACGGTTGTTATTTTTGTTACGGCTCCTATTTTAATAGGGGCCACTTTTTTTGAAAGGAATTTCTTATGCTTGCAAAAGACATTAACAAAATCCTTAATTCTATGTCCGAAAGCGAATTCAGTTCTGTAGTAATGCGCCTTAGCGAATACAGACATTCATTAAATCTTACCCAGGCTGAATTTGCTAAAATTCTTCATGTTGGTCAATCTTATTTATCACAAATAGAGAAGGGCTTATATCGTTCTATAGGTAAGCCCTTAACTCGTTTATGCGTTAACCCTCACCCTCCAGTAGAATTTTTTTTGTATGGTGATGAACCTGATGCTGATAATTCTGCTGCTATAAAACTGTTGTCCTCATTTTCAAGTAAATACAAATTATCTTCTCCCGAAATAGACTTTATTATCAGATTTGCAAAGTCTTGCAAGAAAGACCGTAAGGCAGTCATGCTCTTTTTTTCCAAAAAGAACTAGTTAATAGTTCTTCATGAACATAACTTAATAAATTTGTATCAATATTGATAGCATTGATAAGGTGTATTGCAGAATTAACATCTAATGCTTTTTTTATTACCCCGTCAGCAGAGCCGAATCGGCGACATATTATATCGTTTTTTAGCATTACTCTTAACACTTCATAGTACTGTTTGTCATAGAGTTGTTTCTGTTCTGTTGCCTCGTTTTTTTTCTTCTGCTTTTCTATTATTATTTCAATTTCTTCTTCACTGAGAGCAGCTTGCCCACACTTTTTTGTTCTCCTCATATTGATTTAACTTCCTATTTTCTTTTGAGCTGTAATTGCGCTATAAGGATTTCCACCACGGGCTAATTCTCGATATATCGTTGCTATGTGTATTCCTATTTTTTCTGCTAGCTCTTTTGGAGAATAACCTTCTAAAAGACACTTTTCTATTGCTTGTCGGTCTGTAAAAGTTAACCTTTTATATCGTCTTGCCATATCATTCCCTCCATATACGACAGCACCGTTGCTCCACAAATCATTAATTTTAAATAAAAAAATAATGCGAAAGTGGTTATATCAACCTCTTTCGCATTTAATTATAAAACTTACATTTAATAGAACTTTTTCTTACTCTTGCCGCTAATCTTGTAGCATAAAAGCACGAAAAATTCAAGAAAACGCTTAAGAACTATCTGGATTTCCTCGTGATTAGCAATACGGCCTACGAGAATGGAATTAATTCCCGCATTGTTGGCGCCGACCGTATCGGTAAATATCTGATCTCCTATTGATACGGTATTCGTCGTATCGGTCTCCATAATCTCCATTGCTCTTACATAGCCCTTACGAAGCGGCTTGCCGGCCTTATAGATATAAAAGACATTTACCTCATCATTAAACATCTTAACACGCTCTTCCTTGTTATTGGAAAGAAGGCATACCTTAAAGCCCAGAGCTTTTAACCTATTAAAAAGCTCTATCGCGCGGGCGTTCGCAGGCGCGCCGTGCTCAACAAGCGTATTATCTATATCAAATATTATTCCTCTGTAGCCAATACTATATAACTTCTCATAATCCACATCATATGCGGAACGCTCCATTGCTTTTGGAAATAACATACTTACTCCTTAAAAAGGGGGCCGGATAAATCCGACCCCCGAATAAAATCATTAATTAAAATGTGATTTCGAAATTCTCAAGCTGACGACCTGTATCCTCTGCAGCCTTTGCAGGAACGAATTCCTTGTACTGAGCGAGTGCTTCGTCTTTTCTTGATACAGGAACTGTATTCATAACATCAAGCTTGGTAATATCAACTTCAGAGCCCTTCATTGAATATGTCTTATCAGGCTCATACTTCTTAGCAAAATCATAAGATGTCTCTGTCTGTCTTGCTCTTGCTGCTAAGTCAACGCCGTTAGCCTTAACGCTATTGTCCTTAATCTCGTCAACAGTGTTAACTGTGTTGTTGTTAGCGATGTTATTTATCTGTCCGTAAATCCCTACTGATTCGTAAGGTCTGATTCCTGTAATGTTCATATCTAATACCTCTCAACCATCCTAGTAAACTTCCGTGCCTCCCTTGGCACCTTGGGTAGTTACAATACATATATCGGAAGGTGGGAAAATTACTTTAGTAAAAAAATGTGAACACTTTGTTATCTTATTTATTTCTTATCGAGGATCTTCTTTAATTCGTTCATGAATGTATTAACATCCTTGAACTCTCTGTATACGGAAGCGAATCTTACATAAGCTACGGCTTCCAAATCCTTAAGATGACTCATAACGATTTCACCAATCTCGGATGAAGGAACTTCCTTCTCCTCTCTTGAGAAAATCTCTGTCTCCACATCATCAACAAGCTTATTAATCTGCTCTACCGAAATAGGTCTCTTATGGCAGGCACGAAGTACGCCGGCCTCAATCTTAGAGCGATCATACTGTTCTCTGTTATTGTCCTTCTTAATAACTATAAGAGGTATTGTCTCTACCTTCTCATAAGTTGTAAAACGCTTATTGCAATCATCACAGATACGACGACGACGAATTGAACGGTTGTCATCAGCCGGTCTTGAATCTATAACTCTTGTATTCTCACTACTGCAAAACGGACATTTCATTAATGTGATCCTCCTGTTAAGTAACCTACATATTGTGTCTCGAAACACACTCACACACTATTATGCTACACCAACTAAATATAAAAAGCAAGTAAAAGCATAAATTTAACAGGCTTTGACAACATAAATGCCTTAATTATACGTTGAATCTGAAGAGGATTACGTCTCCGTCCTTAACAACGTAGTCTTTTCCTTCAAGTCCCACAAGGCCTTTATCCTTAGCGGCACTCATAGAGCCAAGTTCCATAAGGTCCTTATAGTTAACAACTTCCGCTTTGATAAAACCTCTCTCAAAATCGGTATGAATCTTACCTGCAGCCTGAGGAGCTTTGGTGCCTACCTTGATTGTCCAGGCGCGGCACTCATCTTCTCCCGCGGTTAAAAAGCTTATAAGTCCAAGTAATCTATAGCTTGCTTTAATGAGCTTTTCAAGGCCGGATTCCTTAAGTCCTAAGTCTTCAAGGAACATCTGCTTCTCATCATCGTCGAGTTCGGAAATCTCCTGCTCTATCTCAGCGCAGATAACGAATACCTCATCTCCGTCTTCCCTGGCAAATTCCTTAACAGCCTTAACATGAGGATTGCTGTCTCCGTCATCCGCAAGATCGTCTTCAGATACGTTAGCTGCAAAGATTGTAGGCTTGGCTGTAAGAAGGTTTAATTCCTTCATTATCGCGATTTCATCTTCGTCTTCGAAGTGTAAGCTCTTGGCCATCTTACCTGCTTCAAGATGAGCTTTTATAGCTTCAAGAACAGGTAATTCCTTAGCTGCAGCCTTGTCCATCTTGGCAGACTTTGATGTCTTCGCATATCTTCTCTCTAACACTTCAAGATCTGCGAAGATAAGCTCTAAGTTAATTGTCTCTATATCACGAACCGGGTCGATTGAATCTTCTACGTGAGTAATGTTGGAATTCTCAAAGCATCTGACAACATGAACGATTGCGTCTACTTCACGGATATTGGCGAGGAACTGGTTTCCTAAACCTTCACCCTTACTTGCACCTTTTACAAGGCCGGCAATATCAACGAACTCGATAACTGCAGGAGTAACTTTCTTGGTATTGTAAAGCTTTCCCAAGTTCTCTATTCTCTCATCCGGCACGGATACAACACCGACATTCGGGTCGATTGTTGCAAACGGGTAGTTAGCGGCAAGCGCTCCTGCCTTCGTTAATGCGTTAAATAATGTACTTTTACCTACGTTCGGTAAACCGACGATTCCTAGTTTCATTTCCTCTATGTCTCCTTAATTAATCTATAAAAAAAGCCCTTGATTAGCACGAATATTATACACTAACCAAGGGTCTTTTGCAATTATTATACTTATTCAACTAATCCGTTATGTTAATATCTCCCGATACGGTATTGGCTACAATTACCGCGCCATTATTACCATAGCTTGCTCTTCCGCTTCTCGAATAACTGTGGTTTTCACCTTCATAATCAATATCCACGTCACCGCTCACGGTATTAAACTTAAGATCATAACCATCGGTATCATTAAGCTCAATTTTAATATCACCGCTTGTTGTAGCTATCTTTGCATTAAAAGCACTGTTTGCTTCAAGTTCGACATCACCGCTTACGGTAAGCATATCTCCTTCAAATCTCTCATCCGTTGTACATTCAATGTCTCCGCTTACGGTATTTAATGCCAGTTTCTTGGCATTGCCTTCAAAGCTGATATCTCCGCTTGTAGAAGAAATAGTAATCTTTTCCGCATTTGCTTCTTCAACCTCAATGTCTCCGCTCATCGAATGAATCTCAATATTATTCATTTCATCAGGTACTTCAATCGTTAAAGTTATATGTGGTGCATGATTAATGCTTACATATCCGGATTTCGTATATGCTCTTCTTACTCCCGTATATATAGTATTGTTTTCTTCTCTGAAATAATATCTGTATCTTAATTGCTGCTTGAGACTTCCTTTATTCTCATAACGAACGTGCACTTCATCATCATCCGACTCCTGAACAATAACATCCGCAACGTCGGCATCCACTACAATACTCATTAAAGAAGACTCATTTGATTCGGAAGAAGATACCGTATCCGCATCACCCTCTTCATATTCTTCATAATCCTGCTCATAATTTCCCTTTGCATAAGGCATTACAGCACTAAGTATTCCGTCAACCATATCACCGATTCCCTTACCGAGTTCGTTAAACATCCCGCCAAGGTTGCTTCCGTCATAATGATATGAGTAATGCTTCGATTCCTTCTTCTTACCTTCCGTAGATGCAAATTCAGAAACGAATTCATCTATATCACCAAGTTCATCGCATATTTCTTCTTCGCTCTTACCTTCTGCCATAGCCATGGTAAAGTGTGTTTCATAGTCCTCAAGAACCTCATCCTTCATATCAGGCGCTTTTCTCTCAAGAGCTCTTGCCAGCTTTTCAATATATTCCTGCTTTGTCATTATATATTCCTCCTAAAGCTTTCTTAATCTACTTATCAATAATGTTATTAACCGCTTTTACGAAACTTATCCATTCATCTCTTAATTCATTAAAATAGCGTAGACCCTTATCTGTCATATGATAATACTTTCTCGCCGGACCTTCATCCGACTCTTTAAGATATGTCTCGACATAATCTTCATCTTTTAATCTCTTAAGGACAAGGTACAAAGTTCCTGTCGCCGTATCCACCTCTTTGGATATTGTCTCAGTAAGTTCATAACCGTACCTGTCTGCATCTCTCAATTCTGCCAGAACGCATAATTCCATCGCGCCCTTCTTAAACTGCGCGTTCATACTATTCCCCCTTCCTGCCGGTATTCTGTAAATACCGTTACGTCTTCCCTGACATAAGGTATTCTTCATCGATGACATTATAATATCACACACTATTCTATATTGCAATATAGTATTTATAATTTATTACTGATTAATATTTCTTACAATAAAAAAGCACCTGCCCGCAACCTTTTTAAGGCCACGAGCCGATGCTTCATTTGCAATTTGTTAATAGGATCAGCCATTGCAGGCGGAATCGCCGCATCACCTATAAACAAAGTTACTATCTGATGAAATTAGTCCACTGATGAGGCTCACGCTCCGGCAAGCCGAACTTTTCCTTACCAAGTTCAATACTCTTCATAAGGAAAGCCATGTTCTTGGCAAGAGTTCTCATTGTCTGAAGTCCCTCAGCATCCTGTAATGCTTCTCCTGCAGCTCCACCGTGAACACTGTTCCAGTACTGACTTGAAGCAACAGGCATTCCGCAGATTGTAAAGTACTTATTCAATTCATCAAATGTAGCAGAGCATCCTCCGCGGCGCGCAACCGCAACACTCGCGCCAACCTTCATTCTCTTATCAAATGAAGTACTGTAGAATAATCGATCAAGGCACGCTATCAAAGTAGCATTAGCAGATGCATAATATACAGGCGAAGCAACGACAAGTCCGTCAGCTTCTTCAAACTTAGGTGCAATCTCATTAACAACATCATCAAATACGCATTTCCCGTTCTTGCCGCAAGCGCCACAGGCAATGCATCCGCGGGTCTCTCTATTACCCACCTGGATAATCTCAGCTTCCACGCCTTCTTCTGCGAATACTTTAACCATCTCATTTAACGCAACCATTGTGTTCCCGTTAACTCTCGGGCTTCCGTTAAGTAACAATACCTTCATTTTCTGTTCCCCCTTATACTCTTATTAACCTGTTCCGGTTATTATAATCCCAAAAAAGCTCTTAAATCATCGAAGTTTCCTTGCGGAATCTCCGATAGATCAGCATTCTTATTATTAATAAGACAATCCGTTATTAAGTATACGCTCATTCCAATCTTAGCGGCTGCCAGGTCTTCTTCCGCGTCATTTCCGACCATTAAGCACTCTTCCGGCTTAAGATTAAATCTCTCGCATACCTCTTCAAAATACTTAGGATTAGGCTTACAGTACGATGAATTCTCATATGTCGTATATCCTTCGAAATCATCTACAGAAAGTCCGGCCCAGGAAGTTCTCTTAACCGTTGCAACATCCGGGAATAAAGGATTAGTAGCAAGCACAACTCTGTATCCTGCCTTCTTTACATCATCGACGAGAGTTTTTACCTTATCATTATATCCTGTAAAAGCTCTTCCCCCGTCAAATTCATTACCATAGAATTCCTCACAAATCTCACGAATTGCCGGGCTCTTATCGCCATATATCTTATCAAAGAACTCCCAGAACGCTTCTTCGTTAGACTTACTGCCGTCGTTCTTCACCATGCACTTGGTTCCCGCCCAGATATTATTGATGAATTCCTTGCCATCAACGCCAAGCGGAAGAGCTTTTGCTACAAGCAGCTTAAAGTACCCGCTTGTAAACTCCTCCATATCCATCGGTAAAAGTGTTCCATCCAAATCAAACAAAATATTCTTAAACATACCTATCCCCTACTGCATCTTATTCTCATAATCCTCCAGAAAATGGAAGATATTATCAACTATTGCAAGCTCTCCTTCTATTCTATATAACATAAAATAATCATGATGAAGATAATTAATTCTTCTATAACCCTTTTCTCGCAATTTAGGGTTGTCGCATAGTTTTAAGCTACCTGCAACCCGCGAAAGACTATTCTTCGTCGCTTCCAAGTCATCCAATAGATTGCCTGCAGCTTGATAATTAACTAATTCTTCAATAAGATATCTTAAATGCCTATCAAAATCTTCTTGCGCATCAACAGTTATTACAACTTTATAAGCCATACTTCGCCCTCTCCTCAGCAACAAATGCATCTGCTTCCATATACATTCCCTGCGAGGCGTGATTACGCGATGTCTCTAATCTGCTTAATAATTCCTTTTCTGATAAAGGTCTTACTTCCTTTGAATCAATCTTCCTAATCTCAAACGGAAAACCATTATAAGCAACCGCCTGTGTTAAAAACATTCTGATTGCAGTTGTCGTATCCGTTCCAAGTTCCTTAAATAAATTATCGGATTTAGTCTTTAAATCATCATCAACTCTAACCTGTATCATACTTGCCATAAAATCAGCTCCTTATAATACAATATTATTCTAATATATTAATATTGTATTACATTTTTAATGCAAAATCAATACATTATCTCGTACTAAATGCCAGCACTGTCTCTTCTTCATTCAAGTGATGCACTTCCGGCTTATAAGGCTCTGCCACCTTATTCCAGAGCTTTTTCGCCTTATCATTCTTCTCGTTATACTTAATCTCCCAGCTGCCCGGATGCATGGAAAGCAGCATTTTCGCAGTATCTAACGCATAATGCTTCCGTCTGTACTGCGGGAATATGGTAAACTCAGCCATCGTAAAATCAGGATTGCCGCCTATATTCGAATATGGATTAACCATCGCAAATCCGATAAGCACGTCATCCTTGATAATAAGGTATGCAATGCGCCTTGGATCCGTGAAATATTCATCAAAATGACCGTAGTGATAATTACCGTTCACATCCATCGGATCGTCATAGAAGTTCGTCATCTCATATAAGTACTTCTGGTTAATGGAGAAAAGAAGCATCTTATCCTTCTTCTCAACCTTCTTAACCTCGAGAATACCGTCATATGCCTCCTTTGCATCATCCATATCTTTCGGGTCAAAAACGCAAATCTTCACATCTATCTCGTAATCAGGGTTTTCTTCCGTGAACTTTTTAAAAGCTCTCTTACACTGCTTAGTCGATTCCACTACCGGGCGCTTAAGGTCGCCTGCGAAGATTCCCGAACTTATAAGTGGAAAGGCTATCGAATGATATCCATTCTTCATAAGGATCATGAGCGAATTGTAATAAGCCATAAAAAGCTCGTTAAAAGCTCTGGGCGTATAGGAAAAATCAGGTCCCACCGCGTGAATAATCGCCTTGCAATTCGTCATCTTGCAAGAAGATGTAATTGCAACGCCTCCGTCGTGGATAGGTCTTTTAACCTTCTGGCATTCAGCCCACAGCTCATCCTGACCTGCCGCAGCAAAAATCGCGCCGCACACGCCGCCTCCCGCGCGAAGTCCGGAATTAGCAGCATTAACAACCGCATCCACATTCTGATTAACGCAAGAACCCTGAATTAACTCTAATTTACTCATAAAACCTTCCTCTCTTATCAATTATACCTCTACTCCACCTTCAAACTCCCAACCTTAATAATTCTCTATTTCTCTCCAGCAGATTATATATTCCATCCTCAGATAATACGCCTCTCTTTAAATCTCGCGGAAGCTTACCTTCTTCATCAAGGACATAATCCTTCTTCCACTCATCGCTTGTATAATATGCTTCAAGCTTTGCTATCTCTTCCTGATAACTCTTAAGATCTATCGAGGCTTTCTCGAATGCATCTATCCTTTTAGACGCCTCATCTAATATTGCTTCCATATCCGATATTCGTATAATAGCCTGATTATTATCAAATTCCGACTGCAATGCATCATATTCCGCTTTTACTTCAGGATTCTGTAAAGCCTTCATCTTGTATTCACTATAACTGCTCATTTACATACCTCCCCTTATTCTACACCATATTATTAAAAAAAATTATCCTTGACACACTCTATAATCTCATTATAATATACATATAAAGAAATGTGGTTTTGTGCCGTACGGTTTTATACCTATGCGGGGTACTACGTTTCTTTTTTTATATCTATTATATCATAAAGATACTTCTTTCCGTCAAAACTATGACGAATTATCATTCTTCCTTGATAAAAGTTTCTTCCATTTATTTTCCCTTTATCATCGCATGTAGGCAAAGAAAATCTGACTGTACATCTGTACCATCCATATTTTGCATCTTTACTATGCTTTTTCTCTGCATTCTCTTGAAAAGATATATTTGAAGCAGTTTTAATAAGCTCAGGTATAACTTGTGATGCATTAGCCTTCGCTTTTCCTATAGTTCCCAATGCCTTAGCGCTATACCTGCTATTTGCATATTCATCAGGAAAATCAGAACCGATATAAACTATTTCATCAGTCTCATCAATTGTATAGCTTTCCCCAACATATTTTTTTAAATATTTCTCAACACCTGCCCAATCAATTTTTCTTTTACCGCTAAATCTAACAATATCAATTTGAATAACCCGTTGTCCTTTTTCATTTATTACAATAGTTGCCATATGAATGTCTATTTTCCCTTCTTCTGCATCTCGTCATAATAAGCCTTATACCTATAAATGCTTCGCTCACTAATACCATTACGTTTTGCAATCTCAACCATTGTCATTCCCTGCTCATGACAAATAACAAAATCATTATAAATCGCCATCCATTTAGCATTATGCTTCTGACGACCGCTGGCCTTCCTATTCTTATAATACTCAAGTTCTTCCCTCAACTTAGCATTTTCTTTTTCCAATTCATCTATTCGCTCTATTGCAGCTTCCAAAGATTTTATCCTTTTCATTAGTAGAATCCCCTTGACATTTTCATTTTGACATAATTATAAGCCTCCAAGCCATTACAGTCAATCCCATTTTGTCATACTTAATCTACGTTTTACATTGTTTAAACAAAAAACACAGCTACGTATTTGCAACTGTGTTTTTACATAATCTTAAGTCTACCTTCTCATCATCACCAGATACTCGCTCGTCCCATCCTCAAGCTTCTTCTCTCCGGTCACCTTAAATCCATGCCTCTCATAGAAGCGAATCGCACCTGTATTCTTCTCCAACGCCCAGAGATTATCCGCATTATGCTCTTTTATTGCATATTCAAGCAATTCTCGCCAGATCATCAATAGTCGCTTTTCTAATCATTGTAATCCATTTCCCCAATCTCTATCGCATACCGCGCCAAATCCACTTTCCCGTCAATAACTTCTATTCCGTCCGCTTCCAGCATCTCTTTTTGCGCCCACATTCCGCCGAAAACATACTCACCTGCAAGCTCTCCTTTGGCATTTACAACTCTATAACAAGGAATATTCTCAAAATCAGGATTCTTATGAAGCGCATTACCAACTGCTCTGCACATCTTCGGATTACCTGCCATTGCCGCTACCTGTGCATAAGTCGCAACCTTACCTTTAGGAATCTTCTTAACCGCCTCATATATACGCTTAGTCGGACTATCCGTCACAAGATCGAAGCTCTCCGCTATCATTCTCTTAACCTCTTCATCCGGAATAGAATCATCCAAGACGACAGTAATCCAGTGCTCTTTATTCTGATGATAAGCCGGTAAAACAGCCTTATAAGTACTTCTCCACAAATCTCTCCATTCAGGATTGCATTTTAGGTTAAGGCATATCTGTCCATCCTTCTCATATGACCACAGAAAAGCCTTCCCATTCGGCCTTACTCTTATCAACTGCCAATTTGCATCATGAAACGGTGCTTCTTGATATGTATCAGGGAATGTCAGCCCATACTTCAATGCTTCTTCGCGTGTCTTCATAAACCTACTCCGTCCTCAAACTTCCGTACGTTACACTTAATAATATTATCACCGCGCCCACAATCTGCATCCACGTAAACGACTCCTTAAGGAACACAACTCCCGCGAAGATAGAAATAACCGTCGTAAGATTTGCAATTAGCGTAGCGGATGTTACCGACACATGATTACTTGCGAAGTTTAAAAGCATGAAAGCCACAACCGACGATATTACCGCAAGGTACAAGATGCAACCCCAGAAAACAGGCGTAGATACTGCCACAACAACCGGTGCAGGAGCTTTTATGGTCTCAAATATGGCAGGAACCATATATACAATCATTCCGACCGTGAACATCACATAAGTTCTCTCAAGCGGATTATAGTACTTACCGGCGTCCTTACTTAAGACATAGAAGAACGAGCCGGAAAGCACCGCAACAATAAGGAACATAAGCCCAATAACCGACGAACTTACATCACTTGCTCCAATTGTCGTAAGCGCCACACCCAATACCGACAGAATTGCGCACGCAATCTGCTTTTTTAGAACCTTCGTCTTAAGAATAATCACATCCATCAGTATTCCCGTTATCGGAATAAGTGCGATAATTATCCCCGCAAACGAAGACGACGTAAACTTAATGCCGTAGCTTTCCGCAATGAAATACACACACGGCTGGCAAATCGCTAATAACAGGATAGGCTTAAGCGGTTTACCCTTAAGCGAAAATGTGAAAAGCGCCCTCTCTCCAAGTAACTTATTAACCAAAACTATTAAATTTAATACAAGAAATGCCACCAAAAACCGAATCGCAATCATCACGCTCGGCGACACCATCGACAGAATCACCTTTGAAAAAAGGAAACTGAATCCAAAGATCGTATCTCCAATAATAACCGCAAGCATTCCCAAAGTTCTCTTATTATTCATTGTAATTCCCTTACTTTCCAATCTGAAGCAGTATGGGCAAATTTTGCCCATACTGAATCCTTCTCTAATTCTCCTACCGCGTAAACCCGAACACATCCGGTATCACACCTTCCCCGAATGTCGCTATCCCCATTCTGTACATAGCTTTTGCATGAATCCTGTCATGCCAGATGAATCTCCTTAAAACCTTACGCACTGACCACAACTCATCGTAACTACCCGTAACAATATCATTAGATAGATAATTTGCCATAGATTCGAGCTTTTCAAAACCGGACTCCTTCTCCTGAACAATCTCTATATCATACTCATCAAAAGGCACCTCGCCTTGCCATAACCTATAACGCCGTATCTCCTCCGGCATTTTAGCTATTGCTTCTTCCTTAGACGCTCCCCTGGTAAAAGCTCCGACATTTTTATCCGCATAGAGAATACTGTCATTGCCATTATGTTCCAAGACACAATCTATTTTCATATTACCTCACTAACATCCTTTTCCGTCAATCGAGCATGCCATCCCCTGCTTCATCTCATTAACTACCTTAATTCCACGCTCTGTCAAATAACCTTCCCAGTCAATCGTAATCTCCCCATCTTCCGACAAAAGCGCCGGAATTCCCACACTTCCACCTTCTCTGCATACATCAAATACGCTGTTATTATCGCGAATCTTAAGGAACTCCTTCAGATTACGCATTGATGCCGTAATATCAATGTATTCATATTCCAGCTTATTCTCATCAAAATTCTTCTTACATGCCACACAGTCCGGGCATAACGGACTACCGTAAAACTTAACCATATTTAAACCTCCTGAAATTTTATCGTATAAAAGTTCTACACCCCGAGTTATCTAAAGAATATTCCGTTCAGCTTACAAGCAATCATATTTATCCGATTTTCCCTTAGCCTTTTCAACCGGATATTTCTTCTCGTTCTGAGTCATCTTCATATTCACAATCTCGTCTGCGTCCAATCCAAGTTTATCAAGAAGATTCTGCGTATATACCATTACATCAGCAATTTCTTCTTTTACATGCTGAATATCATACTCATCACCTGACCATTGAAAACACTCAAGTAATTCCGCAGCTTCGATAACTATAGATTTTGCAAGATTCTCCGGAGAATGAAATTGCTCCCAATCTCTGTCCTCTGTGAATTTTCTTATTCGTTTAATCGTTTCATCATTCATCGCTACACTCTATCCTTTGGTAATATTAATTCTCTTGCGTATATAATCTCTCAATCCGGGATCCACGCAATATAAGTAACATCCCTTCATTCCCCTTGTCATAAGGGTTCTATATGTATTCTTAATTATCTCATCCGCTCGTTTATTTGCCTCTTCACTGTTGCTTTTGTATAACGATTTAATCCCCTTAAGTGATTGATCAGTTGAAGCTCTTTTAGTGAAATCAGTCACAATATGACCATCCTCATATCGCAAATCATCACCGATGATGACTCCTACATAGTCAAACTCAAGTCCCTGCGTCGTATGGATACAGCCAGCTTCATTAATCGACTCCTCGCTTAATGCAAATGCTTGACCATCATCCAAATTCCAGCTTATTTCAAAATCACCAATCTTAATATCATGATAATTTGTATTTCTTCTTTCTTCTTTAGGCCAATTCCAACAATAACCTGCAAGTATCCTTGCTTTGTTAGTCTGCTTATTACGTTCAACCACGATATCTTTCATCTCATTAGGCGAGTCGCATATTTTAATCTCGTAGTCTATTCCTTCAAGATCATAATTAGCAGTCTCTCTTATTTCCAATAAATCATCAAGCCACGCAAGATAGCCATTGGAACCATTGCACCTAAACTGTGACCAAAGCTCCATTTCATACACTTCGGATCTTTCCAAACCGGCCCACTTCTTTATCTCATCAACGGAACCTATATCATCCATTGTAACTCGCTGACTTTCATCAATAAAAAACACTGAGCATCCTGCTGCATGTATTATTTCTTTAACCTGATTTTCGCCCTTATTATGAAACATGCCCGATTTTTCATTAAGTCTATGTGCCTCATCAACGATGAGCGTCTGCGCTGCATTATTAGGAACATCGACATATGTTCCGGAACCCTTAAACATATTGTCGACGCTGCTCTTTCTAATATTGCCTTTTAACTTATCTGCATACACCTGTCTCGGTGCTGAGTTCTTCGAAACATACTGTACAAACTGGCCTCGTTTTGTGAGTTCAGCCAATAGTCTTACTGCAATTACGCTTTTACCGGTTCCCGGCCCACCTTTGCATATAACAGTGCGCTTTTTTCCATCTTTTATACATTTCTCGGAAATGTTAATTATCTCTTCGTAAGCAACTTGCTGCTCATCAATCATAGTAAACTCTTTATTGCCCTTTATCATAGAGGCTATCGCATCCTGCAAGCTCTTTGATGGCTTTATCTTTCCATGATCTATCTGATAGAGAATTTCCTTATTATCTCCCTTTTTAATCGCTTTTTTAATAAATGATCTTAACTCACCAACTTGACCCATTGTAAAAGCCGGAGCTTCAGATGTAAACAAATCGTACTGTGGTGCATCTAACGGATCATTATCATGTCTCATATAATTGTGTAAATATGCACAAGGTTCAAGCAGTACTTCATTATCCTGTACAGCAGTATTAAAATCAGATATAAGCTGTGCATAAGACCATGCCTGATATGATGGATGTACATGTTTTCTTATATTTCCACCGAGATATGTCTCGACTAATGATTCTGTACCTTCAACTGCCTTTAATTCATCCCATTGCTTAAGCTCAATAATAACGACACACGGTTTTTCATCAGCATTGTATCCTGACATCATAAAATCAACACGTTTTGCAGTCTGCGGAATATTATACTCTATAGCAACACCTGTATCAGCCGGTATTTCTTCATCATTAACCACTTTATACATATAGTTAAGTGAATTAAGCCAAGAACGAAACTCTGCCTTAGGTGTCTCTCTTCCCAATTTCTCACGTATATTATTCTCTATTTCTATTGCAATTGTGTCATTAACTACGCTGTTTTGAAAATCAGCTTTAGTACCATCATAAACAATCACGTCGCATATCCTCCACAAATGACTGCTGCTATATTTCATTTGGATAAGGTTAAAATAAACCCTTCGTCCTTTCCATAATCTTAACACTTGTTAATACCTATTTCAAATAAAATCCCCAATTTCTGCGCTTTTATAAGGTGATGAATAACAACTTACCGAGGCCAATACTTCTATCAGCCTCGGTAATGATTAATTTATTATTTTAAATCCCAGCTGTAGCCACAGTTCTGGCATACGCAGACGGTTTTCTGCTTGTTGACAGCCTTCTGCTTCTTACTTCCGAATATAGCAAAGATTAACGCAGGAATGGCTTGTCCAATAATTGAGTCTATTGCCTTAGTTAAAACTAAAACGCACAAAAGGATGTGCAAGTGTTTGCACATCCCCTATAATCTCTTACTAGTCCATATCTATTTTACACTTCTTGTTAATACATGTTCGATATCATTTTTAGCCAATAAATAAATGCAGTACTGATTCATACTGATACCTTCCCTTTTTGCATGCAATGCAAGTTCTCTGTGAAGGCTCTTAGGCATTCTGATTTTAAACTGGCCGGAATACTCGGATATTCTGTTCTCATCAGGTTCAGGAATATCTATTCCATCCTCAATTGCAGCTTCAAGCCATACTCTTTTTGCATCTTCAGCAGTTTCTATTAATTCTTCTATTGTCTCTACACAAGTAAGACAACCTCGAAGATCCGGAAAACATACAGTATATCCGCCTTCCACTGTATCGGGTATTATTTCCATCGAATATGGTAACGACATGTAATAATCAATAGTTTTCATCCTCGGTTTCCTTTCCTTCTTTTATGAAATGACCTCTATCTCCTTCAATTATACTTTGGTGTCATATATGGTGTCAAGTTGAAAATATGCCCTGACATGAGGGCTTTGATGCCTTGCGGCATTTGAATAAATGGCGATACAGACGTATCGACTAAAGAAATACTATCACGTATAAATCCTGAAAACAGATTAGATTTTTATAAAGTCAATCATTTCTCGCTTTAATCTATACCAATGATACAAATGGATATTTCTTTACGAAATCCTTATCCATTTCCATCATTTGTAATATTCTGCTTGCTGATCCTGAAGGATGATTGGTACCTGCTTCCCATGCCTCAACTGTCTTCTCCGATACTCCCATATAACTTGCAAAGCAGCATTGAGACATGCCAATACTGTTACGAATGCATTTAATCTCATCAGCATTAAAAGTCTTAAGCGGTTCAATCGTAACTTTATTACGTTTCAATGAAGGGGTTGAGCTTTTCGCATCTATTATTGCTTCGTTTAAACCGGCAATTATGCTTTTATACGCCTTTTTATTACTCATTGCGATTACCTCCGATAGAATTCTTCAAAACCTTTATTAGTCCCTTTATATCCTTACGTTCAGACAGCGAAAGGTTCGACTTTAATAATATACCCTATTTAATAGGGTGTCAATATATAATTATAGTTATAGATTTAGCTGCATACATCCCACCTCTTTCTCTTAGTAATAATAATGGTGATGGTCTCACGAATATGAGTTTGATGCCTTGAGGCATTTGAAAAATAGGCGATACAGACGTATCGCCTAAAGAAATATTATCACGGATTTATTCTTAAAACAAATTAAATTTTTATAAAATACGGCTTTTCAGTTTCCTTTGCGCCTTCTTTACGCTCGCTGCTTTTTAGAAACAACATACATAAGCTTATCAAAGTCCGGAAGAGCTTCCGTTATGCCATATAGTAATTCAGACTCTTTATAATATCACACAATTTCTCCGCCAGCACTCCATGTGCTTCAGCTGTTAAATGCAGTGAATCTTCGTCAGATGCTTTTATAAATTCTGCTGCATTTAAGAATATGCAGCCTTTTTCCTTGGCTACAGCCGCATAATACTTCGGAAACTCCTTCGATCTTGCAATCGAATCCATAGAAAAGTTTCCGTAAAATGGTGACGTTTCGAGCTTTTCACCTATCTCAGGCGGAGCCACAAGAATTACTTTCGGGATAAACCCCTGCTTCTCTTTCGTAAACTCGTTGATTACATCTACGAGTGTGCCTGCGCCTTGTGCAATTTCTTCCGCCGATAGATGAAAGCAGTCCTTTAAGTCGTTGCTTCCGAGCATCAGAATCACGATATCGAGCGGCTTATGCGTATTAAGGCATGGGCGCAGGTAACTTAGTCCGTTCTTCCATGGCTCGAGCATATCATCGTAAATTGTGGTTCTGCCGTTGCAACCTTCTTCAATAACGCGATAGTCGTTCCCGAGTAACTCCTGCAAGACGCCTGTCCAGCGGACATTTACAGGATAGCGCATGCCGTCTGACGGATTATATCCGAATGTATTTGAATCACCGTAACATAATATGCTTTTCATATATGGATGCTCCTTCTGAAAACAGGAGCTCTTACGAGCTCCCGTAGAATTACTGCTTATCTTCCTTTTCCATTTCCTCTGCAATCTTCTTTATCTCTTCGATTGAGAGCTTAACCTGGCTTGCGACCTTCTCATATGATTTGGATTCTTTCAGAAGTTCACGCGCAATCTCGCGGCGTGCAATATTATTGCCCTTAACAAGACCTTCTTCACGGCCCATATCCTTCCACTCATCAATGTGTCCTTTTATTATTTTATCTACTACAGATCCCATTTTATCTTTACCCTCCTTCGTTTCTTTTAAATATCTTGCTCTGTCGGCCAGTTCCCTATAATACATGCCGCTTACACTTTTATTAAAAAAATGGTGCAGCCCCCGTGCATATTCAACACCGGTCCGCACCTTGTGATTAGTATTTGATGCAGCCCCCGCGCATATTCAACGCCGGTCCGCACCTTGTACCTATATAATAAACATATTATTTCATTAAGTCAAGTATTTCCTTATCCTTTTTAATTATAAGCATCCTCTTATCCTTATTTCCGATCTGAATAACCTTAGCATCCTTTCCGTCAACACTGTAGGCTCTGCCTGCTTTACATACACCACATTTTATCTATAGTATTTCATATGCTTTTCAAATTATTGATATCCAGCTTTTATTAGACAATTTGTCACAAAAAATGATATAATTAATAAAAATTATGCAATTGTGCCGACAACTTGCCGGTACCTTGAAAGGAGCCACTTCAATGGATAACAAAAAAGTTAACTATGTCTCATCGATTTTCTTCAAAATCATTCTAATCGCGGTTATGTCAGTAATCGATGCCTGCATCATTACGGTTATATTCCTTGCAAAGCACCTTGACGGCGTCAACCTTGTTCTTGCTGCTATAGAAGCAATGCTTATTTCCGGCGCGGTTAACTCCATTTTCGTCTCATTCTTCGGAAGAAGAATCGTCAAGCCTCTTAAATTACTTACTGAGAACATTAACGAGATGTCTACGCTTAACCTTGTTAAAAGCTCCAATCAGGATGAACTGAACAAGCGCAAAGATGAAGTCGGTCTTATGAGCCGCGGTGTCGACGAGCTTAGAACCAATCTCGTAGAACTTGTAAAAAAGCTCGATCAGGTCTCGGGTAACATGAAAAGCAGTGCCGGTGAGATTAACATGCAGACACAGAAGGTAGTTATATCAACCAATGATAATTCATCCACTGCAGAGCAGCTTGCGGCAAGTATGGAGGAGACATCCGCAACCATAAGCGACGTTCTCTCCAATATAACGCAAATGAGCAGTGATATGGAATCAATATATCAGAAAACTCTCGAAGGCAAGAACCTCGCAGGCGAGATCAGTACCAAATCCAATAACATTGCAGAAGCGACACAGCGTAATTCTAACGAAACCAATAACATATACTTAAGAGTTAAAGAAACTGCGGACGCAGCGTTCGAAAGCTCCAAATCGGTCGAACGTATCAATGCGCTTACAACAACAATCACGGAAATCGCCTCTCAGACCAATCTCCTTTCTCTTAATGCTTCCATCGAAGCTGCAAGAGCAGGTGACGCAGGTCGTGGATTCGCGGTTGTTGCCGAAGAAATAGGTCAGCTTGCAAATCAGTCACAGAGCGCAGTTGCGGAAATTTCAGATGCAGCGCACATGGTTGAAGCAGCAGTTGCATCACTTCAGAACTGTCTTTCGGAAGTATTAGGCTTCGTAGACGGCAAAGTAATCAATGACTACAGCAACTTCCTTGCTGCATGTACTGATTATGAGGCACAGGCTAAGGCTATGGCTTCAATGATGGATTCGGTTGCCCAATCTATCGATGGCATCAAAAACGCAACCAAGCACATGAGCGCTGCTATGTCATCAATTAATGACGTTGCGGGCCAGTCAGCAAACGATGTCGGAAATATCGCCGAAAAGAGTACCGAAACTGTTGCTGCACTTGAAAGTGCCAAGGAGCGTACCGAGCAGAACGTAACCGATGCGAACTCGCTTGAAAACATCATCGGCAGATTCATCGTATAATATAACATTAAAAGGTCCGTGGAAACACGGACCTTTATCTTATGTTCTTGCATTACGAAGCATAAACTTCCTTGCTGCAGCAATACCAATCCTGTAAGGAAGCGGTCGAACCACCTTATCGGCCTTCTTAATCATCTCCCGTATCGGGATGCTCTGCGGGCAATGCTGCTCGCACTTGCCACATCCGATACACTGTGTTGCAAAAGCCGGTTCCTTACGCATTCCAACCGTCTGCGCATATTCAAAGCGCGCAGCTTGTTTACCGTCAATAGCTGTCATATTATAACTTCTGAAAAGCGCCGGAATATCAATTCCCTTAGGACAAGGCATGCAATACCTGCAGGCTGTACAACCAACAAGCTCCGTCTCTTTTATAATTGTCTTAACCTTATCGATTACGTCCTTATCTTCATCAGTAAGGCATCCTTCCTTAGCTTCGGACGCTATACGGCAATTCTCTTTCACCATATCGATCGAATTCATTCCCGATAATACACAGGTAACTTCAGGCTGATTCCATAACCACTTAAGTCCGTACTCTGCAGGAGAATATCCCGTCGGTTGTGAAGCTATAAGCTTCTTCGCCTTATCAGGCAATTGTCCGACAAGCTTGCCACCACGCAAAGGCTCCATAATAACAACCGGTATCCCCTTTGCAGCTGCCGCTTTTAAGCCCTCTACGCCTGCCTGACTCACTTCATCCATATAATTATACTGAATCTGACAGAAATCCCAATCATACGCATTAAGAATACCTATAAAGTCCTCGGAATTACCATGATACGAGAAACCTATATTACGTATCTGTCCGGATTCCTTTTTCTCTTTAATCCAATCAATTATTCCGACATTCAAAAGCTTATCCCACTGATTCATCGCAGTCATATGATGCATCAGATAATAGTCTACATAATTAGTACGAAGGCGCTTAAGTTCCTCATCAAAGTACTTATCTAAGGCCGCCCTGTTGCTTATAAGATACTGCGGAAGCTTGGTTGCAATATTAACCTTCTCTCTTATCCCGTTTCTGCTAAGTATCTCTCCAAGCGCAGCTTCACTTCCGGAATACACATACGCAGTATCAAAGTAGTTAACGCCGGAATTATATGCCTCCATTATCTCCTTCTCCGCCTTGTCGATATCAATACCTCTGATACCGGAAGTAAATCGCATACAACCATATCCTAAAATAGAGATATCTTCTCCGTATCTGTTCTTTCTATAATTCATTAGGACACCTCCTCCTCGTTAAGCAATAGATTCTTTATAATCTTAACACTTGTTAATACCTATTTCAAACAGAATCCCGATTCCCGCACTTTACTTCTGACAAATATAATAATCCATCCATTTATCATTTTTAATTAGACTATTAAACTGTAAAAGTGTAAAATAAAACCATAGAATAAAAACGAAAAGAGGTAATTATATGCCATGTACTACAGTGCTCGTAGGTAAAAAAGCGAGCAATGACAATTCTACAATGATTGCAAGAACCGATGACGGTTTCTTCGATACCAAGAAGGTTGTTGTTATCGAGCCTGATAAGCAGCCTAAGAAGTATAAATGCGTTAACTCGCATCTTACAATCGAATTAAAAGAGAAAGCCATGCGTTATACCGCTGCTCCTTCCGTTGACAAGAAGAACGGAATCTGGGCCGCAACAGGTATTAACGAAGCAGGCGTCGGAATGACCGCAACAGAGACAATTACGTCTAACCCTCGCGTTCTTTCCGCAGACCCGCTCGTAAAATATGAGAAGGCCAAGGGTAAGAAGAAAGAAGTTATCGGCGGAATCGGTGAGGAAGATATCCTGGTTCTCGTACTTCCTTATATCAAAACCGCGCGTGAAGGCGTTGAGCGCCTTGCCAAGCTTCTTGAGAAGTACGGCACCTATGAAAGTAACGGAATCGCTTTTAACGACGAGAACGAAATCTGGTGGATGGAGACAATCGGCGGCCATCATTATATGGCCAAGCGCGTACCCGACGATGTATGCGTAATCGCACCTAACCAGTTCGGAATGGATTCTTTCGACCTTAAAGATGCATTCGGTGATAAAAAAGCTCATCTTTGCTCCAAGGATTTAAAGGAATTCATTAAGGATAACCACCTTGACTTAAATCAGAACGGCAAGTTCAATCCGCGCGACGTATTCGGTTCTCACACCGATATGGACCATATCTACAATACGCCACGTGCTTGGTTTATGGGAAGATACATAACACCTTTCAGTCATAAGTGGGACGGTCCTGATGCAGAATATACCCCTGAATCCGACAATATCCCGTGGGCACTTGTTCCTGACAGAAAGCTTGCACTTGAAGATGTTCGCTATTTACTCTCCGGCCATTTCCAGGGAACAGACTTTGACCCGTATAAGAATAAAGATACCGGCAAGCGCGGAATGTATCGTTCCATCGGTATTAACAGAACCGGCGTAACCTCAATATGCCAGATAAGAGACAAGATGCCTAAGGAAATCCGCGGCGTAGAATGGATAGCTTTTGCTTCAACAACATTTGACGGATTCTTGCCGATATACACCTGCGTTCCGAAGCTTCCTTCCTACATAAGCAACGTAACGCTTGATGCTTCAACAGAGAATCTCTACTGGGCAAGCTGCTTTATCGGTACTCTTGCGGACAGTAACTTTGCAGCATGCGGCCAGATAATCGAGCGCTATCAGGATGCGATGATGATTGAAGGTAGAAAAGCTCTTCTCGAGTATGATAAGAAGATGCTTAAGACTAAGGACTATAAGCTTGCAATAGAAGCCAACGACAAGATTTGTGCCAAGGCAAAAGAGCTTACACAGGATACCTTGAATAAGGTTATGCATCAGGCTCAGCTTCATATGAAGAACGGATATAACAGAGCCGACAACTAAGAGCAATTAATAAATCCCGAAGCTACGTTAAGTAACTTCGGGATTTTTCTTTAATCTAAATATCTTTACTCCGGAATATTGCTTCTATAATCTAAGCATCAATTCCTTCTCTACTACCTTACCGCCTTTAATATACATTCTCGGCACACGCTTACTTACCGCGCAGGTAAGTTCATAAGGAATCGTACCCGCAATCTCGGAGAGCTTTTCTATAGGATTCTTCTCACCGAATACCTCTACTTCGCTTCCGACATCGACTGTCATCATATCGGTTATATCTATCATGCACATATCCATGCAGATCTTACCGCGAAGCGGTGCCAAGCCTTCCCTGGTATAGAGGCTGCACTTATTGGAAAGCGCACGCAGGAAACCATCCGCGTAGCCGTACGGAAGCACACCGATTCTTGTCTTCTTGTCGGTCACATATATACCACCATAGCTTATTGCAGTTCCTTCAGGATATATCTTAATCGTACTTACCGTAGTTTTAAGAGTCATTGCGGGCTTTAAGCCCATCTCCTTTGCAAACTCGCCATATCCGTAGAGAAGTAATCCCGGACGCACCATATCAAGATAAGTCTCAGGATATCTTGCAACCGCACCCGTGTTGGCACAATGACGAATCTTGAACTTGACGCCCTTCTCTTCCACTTTGTCTATAACATTCTTAAAAAGCTCGAACTGGTGCTTCGTGTAATCATCCGCAGCTTCCCCGAATTCATCGGCTTCCGCAAAGTGGGTGAAGATTCCTTCCGCATATAATCCCGGAAGGTTGCAAGCTTCAACTATTCCTTCAACTCCTGTATCAAATAAACCGTTATCACAAAGGTACCCGAGTCTGGACATTCCGGTATCAACTTTTATATGAATCTTAAGCGTTCCACCGCAATTAACGGCTTCCCGGCTATACTCATCAGCCTTTGCCTTACAGGTTACAGCCTGAGTTATGTCATACTTAATTAATTCCTCTACCTGCTCCTTCGGAGTGTGACCGAGTATAAGAATAGGCATCTTAATGCCGTTAACACGAAGTTCAAGCGCTTCATCAGCTGAAGATACTGCCAGGTAATCAGCACCTTCTTCCGCAAGAAGTTTTGATACCTGCACGCTTCCGTGACCGTAAGCATCTGCCTTTACAACGCCAAGGAATTTAACGTCCTTGCCAATTTTACCTTTTATCTTTCTATAGTTATAGGCGATAGCATCAAGATTTACTTCCGCCCATGTACGTCTAAGATCTGATTCCATCTTAATCCCTCCACTTAATCTCCCTTATATCCTTAAGTATTCCCATGGTCTCTCGAACCATTGCATTAAGTATATATAGCTTATCATTCTTACCCGCAATTCCGCTTATCTTACAAGGTATGGCTTTTCTTGCAAGGCCTAAGCCCCGGAATAAATGATAATTATTGGTAACTATTGCAACAGATATATCCTTCATATCTCTGCCGGATTCTCTATCTTTAATTATATCATAGCAAAACGCAATATTATCATCGGTATCTTCCGCCTTATCTTCAGCGATAAGTCGCTCTGCCGATATTCCTCTTGATATTAAGTAATTTACTCCGCCGGTTCCTTCTGCTATAGGCTCATTATATCCCTGCATTCCGGACACTATGCAGATTGAGTCGGGATTATCGATAAGATACTCATATGCAGCATCAAGTCTGTATTTAAAAGCCGTACTCGGACCCGAAGTCTTCATCTGCGCGCCTAAGACAATTACATAGTCGGCGTTTTTATCACCCTTGTCCGAAAAATGGCTTAACATCAGTACCTGTGCAGCCAAAAAAACTGCTAACCCTATTCCGATTACAGTATATGCTGCAATCCTTATCGGCTTGGGAACTTTGGCCCATCTTGCCTTCCCCGCCAAGAAAAAAAGCACAAGGAAAAACAATGTTCCCAAAACCCAGATTATATATGAACTTGTGCCGCTTCCGACCATATAGATAATTACCGAATATATGGCACATAATACCGCAAGACACATGAATACTGCTCTTATAACTTTTTCTTTCATTTCGCGTACTTTCCTCCCCTGAAATTCCATTACCTATTTTAAGACTTTTTTCCGCATTTAACAAGTTTTTATCAATTCCAACAATAGTTGTATCTTATCTTAAGTTATGGTATCATTATTGTAAATCTTGAGAAAATAGAGGGGTACGCTATGAGTAACGAAATTAAGAAAATTGCCGTAATCGGATACTGTGGCAGCGGTAAGTCAACTCTGGCTCAGCATCTTGGCAAGAAATACGGATTGGATTTCCTCGATCTTGATAAGAATCACTATCTTCCGGGCTGGGAACCTCGTCCTTTGGAAGAAGAGATTAAGATTCTTGAAGACTTCCTTTCAGAGCACAACGAGAGCGGCTGGGTAATCGACGGTAATCATCCGCGAGTAGATTTCGACCGCAGAATGACTGAGGCTGACATGATCGTCTTCATGAACTTCAACAGATTCGACTGCTTACTTCGTACATATCACAGATATGAGAAGAAATTTCGCGATGTTAAGAAGACAGATATGCCGGGTAGCTACGAGAAATACGATAAGGAATATGTTAACTGGATTCTCTGGAACGGACGTACCAAGACTGCCAAGAAGCGCTATGCTACCGTAATGGCTACCTACCCTGAGAAGTGTGTATGCCTCAAGAACCAGAAGGAACTTGACGCATTCAAGAAAGAACACGGATTAGATTATTAATATAACAATTAAGAACCGGGAGACCTTAAGTCTCCCGATTTTTTAATACTTCCGGTTATTCTATTCATATTATTACAGCGATATAAATGCCGCCTGGCTGCCTCTATCGGTTCCCATAACTCTATGCGAGTAGAAAAGCTTAGGATTACAGCGTGTGCAATAATCCGTTACTTCTATATGCTCTTCCTTAACTCCCGCTTCAAGTAAGGCAATTTTACAAGCTTCCCAGAGGTCCAACATATACTTATCCTTATCATCAGGATTAAATATAGACTGTCTTAATATCCTATCCACGTCAGACGCTTTAAATGCCGATTTTAACGCTTCGGCAACATCAGCGCTTACTTCATAGCAATCCTTGCATATACTCGGTCCTATGCCGCATATAACGTCTCCGGGGTCCGTCCCGAAGTTGGCTGCCATCTTCTCTACCGTGACCTTACTAATCTTACCCACTGTTCCTCTCCAGCCCGAATGAGATAAAGCCACAACTTTCTTAACAGGGTCATAAAAGAATACCGGTACACAATCCGCATGGAATGTTACAAGCGGCAAGTCCGGCTCATCAGTTATAAGTCCGTCGACATCGTTAAACTCATTAGCTCTTACGATACCGTTGCCTGCAGAGCTTTTATCCACTATTACTACATTGGTGGTATGAGTCTGCCTGGTAAAGCACATATTCTCATAATTAATATCAAGAGCTTTCGCGATTCTTCTATAATTCTCGCGTACATTCTCATCGGAATCTCCGCGGTTAAACCCAAGATTCATCGTGGAGAATACTCCCTCGCTTACTCCTCCGAGCCTCGTCGAAAAGCCATGCTTAATTCCCATTTCCTCGAATATATCAAACGACATATATGTTACGCCGCATTTCGTTCTCTTATTCATATAACTACTTCCTTATTCTTTTTTCTTTTATAAGATATAATAAACTCCCGGTGCTGTAAAGACTTATTACAAGATTAAAAACAAAGTAAAAAGAGCCGATCATCCGTCGGCTCTTTAAATTCGTATCTATATCAACTATTATCCCACTCTATATCCTAGCTGATTTAATTACTTGCCCATCTTAGCAGCAAGTCTCTTAAAGTAATCATTGGTCTCACTTACTACAATCGGGCTTAACAGGAAGATTGCGATAAGGTTTGGCAACGCCATAAGACCGTTAAATACATCTGCGCAGTTCCAAAGAAGATCTGCTGTAAGGTAAGGTCCGATGAAAAGCGCTGCAATGTAAAGTCCGTTGAATACCTTAACAAATGTCTTGTTACCGTTGGATAAGTACTCGGCACAACGTGCTGCGTAATAGTTCCAACCTGTAATGGTAGTAAAAGCAAAGAATGATAAGCAAAGCATAAGAATTGTTGCAGATACAACTGCCGGGAACGGTAATCCCGTCTTAAATGCGTAACTTGTAATCTCTGCTGCTTCAAGTCCCTTAAGAGGATTCCAAGCATCTGTAATAACGATACAAAGACCTGTCATTGTACAGATGATAATTGTAAAGAAGTTACCGGTCATGGTTACAAGACCCTGGCGAACAGGCTCATTGGTACGAGCTGCTGCTGCTGCGATAGGTGCGGAACCAAGTCCTGCTTCGTTAGAGAAGATACCTCTTGCGATACCCTTCTGGGCAACTACTATAACCGAGCCTATTGCGCCGCCGGTTACGGCTTTTGGATCAAAGGCTCCTCTGAATATCTGATAGAAAGCATCCGGAATAGAAGATGCGTTCAATATAAGCAATAATAAACATGTAACTACATATGTAATTGCCATAAACGGAATAACGATTTCGGAGAATGATGAGATTCTCTTTAAACCGCCGATAATAACCATTGCTGCTGCTATAGTAATAAGAAGACCTGTAACAAGCACGCAGATGGAATAATCTCTTCCGAGGAAATTAACTGTAGCTACGGAATCAGGATCGAATACAGCCTTAACAGCTGATGTGATACCTGAAATCTGTGAGAAAGTACCTGTTCCGAAGATACCTGCGAACATTCCGAAGAATGCGAACATCTTAGCAAGCGGCTTCCACTTGGTACCGAGTCCATGCTCAATATAATAGAAAGGTCCGCCGAGTACATGACCCTTTGCATCTACGGTACGATACTTGATTGCAAGTAAACCTTCCGCATACTTAGTAGTCATACCAAGGAATGCGGATACCATCATCCAGAATAAAGCGCCCGGACCACCTGCAACTACAGCTGTAGCAACACCTACGATATTACCTGTACCGATAGTTGCGGAAAGTGCGGTACACAAAGCACCGAAAGTCGAAACTTCGCCTTCTCCGCCTTCCTCGTCCTTAAGCATATATTTAAGTGCCTTCGGGAGATGGAATACCTGAAGTAATTTCAAACGAAATGTCAGGAATGTTCCCAAAGACAGCAAAAGAATAATCAACGGTAAGCCCCATACGATATTATCCGCACGTAACACTAGATTGTTGATCTGATCATACATAGATTTAGTCTCCCTCCGAATCCAAAAGGTAAAAAACGCACAATACAAATACTAACATATTATGGTCTCTAATCCAATTAACAAAAAAAGCAGTATATTTAAGAATTATACTATTATTTTTTAAAATTCTATGAACGCGATTTTTTACAGCATTCCCAAGTATTTCATCACATATTCCGCAATCAAAACTGCCAGACATGAGAAAATCGCAACCGTAAGAAGACTCTTCTTCATATAACCTAGGATTACCGCAACCGCTGTTCCTATAGCAGCCGATATCTTGCTTCCCGTTGCTGAGAATATCGAAGGGATCGTCATCGCCGCAAGTACCGCATACGGCACATAGCTTAAGAACATCTTAAAGCGCTCATTCTTAATCTCTTTTTTAAAAAGCACGAACGGAACAACTCTTATAAGATAAGTAACGCCCGCCATAACAACAAGATATATAAGAAACGTCGTAAATTCCATTATGCCGCCTCCTTCTT